>Ga0208462_1000367_pt1 | contig 48877 bp, 47 predicted proteins | sample AD_SCU001_MetaG_FD_184452 | JGI IMG/M metagenome (GOLD analysis project Ga0208462, IMG submission 184452) | Active sludge microbial communities of municipal wastewater-treating anaerobic digesters from China - AD_SCU001_MetaG (SPAdes) (version 2) | ecosystem: Engineered > Bioreactor > Anaerobic...
GATGGAGTGGATCGAGGTGTCGTCGAAGCCATCAACGAGAGGCATATGAAAGGTTATTTGCTGAAAGTACAAAGATCTTGCGGTTTTGGATATTCAGAGAGGGGTGGTTCTTACTGCGGATGATCGGCTCAAGTACCTGGCGCTGACCCTCTTCACATACGTTCTCGCTGCCTTCGTTGTCCGGCTGGACTGGGATGAGGTTCTTTACGCCACGCTGATCCCGCACATCGAGATCTCGGCTGCCTTCCTGCTCAACATCGTCGCAATCCTGGGCACGACGATCTCTCCGTACCTGTTCTTCTGGCAGGCGTCAGAGGAAGTCGAAGAAGAGGTTGCCGACGGCCGGATCCCCGACATGGGCATCAGGAGACCTTGCGTGACGAGGCAGGGTATCGTTGAGATGAACCGGGACACGGTTATAGGGATGTTCTTCTCCCAGATTATTATGTTCTTCATCATCGTCACCACAGCCGCCACCCTGCATGCCAGCGGGATCACCACAATCCAGACCGCATCACAGGCAGCTGAGGCCCTGCGGCCACTGGCCGGTGACCTCTCCTACCTGCTCTTCGCAGCCGGTATCATCGGCACGGGTCTCCTCGCAGTCCCGGTGCTGGCCGGTGCGTCGGCTTATGCCGTAGCCGAGACAGCCGGGTTGAGAGAGGGGCTCGGCAAGAACCCCGGCCGGGCTCCGGGGTTCTACGTGGTGATCGCCCTATCCGTGCTGGTCGGCATGTCCCTCGACCTGCTCGGGATCAGCCCGATCACAGCACTCTACTATGCAGCAGCGCTGAACGGCCTGGCCGCGCCGCCACTGATGGCGCTGGTCACCAGAATTGCGAACAGGGAGGATATCATGGGCCGGTTCGTCAACTCAAGGGAGAGCAATATATTGGGATGGGTGATTGTGCTGATCATGGCCCTGACCGGTGCGGCGCTCATCGTCAACCTGGCGATAGGACTGTGATGAATTCACCCGAGGGGGAAGAGGTTGCCTCATCGGCCGGGCCCGATATAATTCTGCCGCAACATTTATGCATCCCGGGCCGGCCTGTGGTCCTGTCGGGAAGGTCGTCCCAAACCGCAGATCGCACCGAGGGAAACCATGACAAAAACATTCTCCCCCAAGCTCACCCGGCTGATGTATCACCGGATCTACACGGACTCACAGGGTGACTCTCACTTTGATGTCGTGACGGTCGAACAGAGCCCTGCGCGTGCAGCGCCGCCCGCCGCCCCGTTCTACGTCTCCGAGGACGGACCCGCGTCGAAGTATCGCTTTTATACATTCGAGCCCGGCTGGATAGGCGAACTGCACCCGGCCCCCGCCCGGCAGTTCCTCGCCCTCCTGTCGGGCGAGGTGGAGATGGAGACGACAGACGGGACGGTCAGGCGGTTCGGTCCCGGGGATCTGGTCCTGCTGGAAGACACTTCGGGCAAGGGTCATGTGACGAGGAACACCAGCAATGGGTACTCCACGTTCTTCGTGGTCCCCACTCCTGCGCCCTGAGATCATACCGGGGCTACTGCCTCCTCATAACCCCTTTTGCGGGGTCGTGCAATCGAAGATGAGCAGATCACTTCGGCAGGGATGTGCCGGTCCATTACACAGCAGGGGTCCTGAGTTCGAACTGAAAGACCGTGTCCGACTATTCCTGCCGGTGCTCGACAGAGGATTTCATGGAAATTGCAGGCTGCGGCAGAGGCCCTTCTTGCCGCACTCCAGAGGGGAGCGCGGGCAAAGCCGGGATTGTTCGAGGTGATGATACTCCATATCGGGAGGGCGCCCTGCGATGAGTTCGGCGAACTGGCTCCCGCGGATCTCGGTCATTCTGAAGAACAAGTTCTAACAACAAGCAGAGTTGAGGGGGGTACAGAGACCTGATCTCCGATAGAGGAATTGCAGAATCAATGTAGCAACGGGAGGAGAGGAGGGTGTGGAGGCTCGAATGGATGATAACGCCGTAGGAGGGTTCGTCAGGCCGGGGTTCGAGGCAGTGCAGGAGGCGTTTATAGAGAACTTCCGGCGCCGCGGGGAGCTTGGAGCAGCCTGTTGTGTATACTATCGCGGGGAAAAAGTTGTCGACCTCTGGGGCGGCATCCGTGAAAAATCGACGGGCGAACCGTGGAAGGAAGACACGATGGCCCTGGTCTTCTCCACGACGAAGGGCATCGCTGGCCTCGCTATGGCGCTCGCTCATTCACGGGGCCTCTTTAGTTACGACGAGCGCGTGAGCACGTACTGGCCGGAGTTCGGCCAGCAGGGTAAGAAGGAGATCACGGTCCGGCAGCTGCTTTCGCACCAGGCCGGGCTCTTCGCTCTGGACGAGCGCCTGGACAGGAGCCTCGTCGTGGATCTCGACCGGCTGGCGGCCGTACTCGCACGGCAGAAACCAGCCTGGGAGCCGGGAACGCGCCAGGCTTACCACGGCATCACTCTCGGATTTTATGAAAGCGAACTCCTCCGCCGGACCGACCCGGAACACCGGAGCCTGGGGCGGTTCTTCCAGGAGGAGATCGCCGATCCGCTGGGACTCGACTTCTATATCCGGCTGCCGGAAGAGATCCCGAACTCCCGGCTGGCACCGCTTGAGCGACCGCCCAATATGGTGGCGATGCTCCTCACAATGCCTCTCCCGCTCGTGCTCTCCGCCATGAACCCGCGCTCGCGCTTCCGCAGGTGCCTGCTGGGATCGGAGCTGCCGGAGGAGGATAAAGAACACATTTACGCCCGGAACCTGGAGGTGCCCGCAGGGGGAGGTGTCGGAACAGCCCGGGCCATGGCCCATGCGTACGGTGTCTTCGCAACCGGGGGAAGAGAACTAGGACTACGCGAGGAGACGCTCCGATGCCTGATGGCACCTGCGGTCCCGCCGGTCCACGGGTTTCGTGACGAGTGCATGAAGGTGGAGATCCGGTTCTCGCTAGGATTTATGAAGCCGGGCCCTGAGAACCCCTTTGGCCATCCGACCTCCTTTGGAGCCCCCGGAACCGGGGGCTCCTTTGGTTTTGCCGACCCGCACGCCGGGATCGGCTACGCATACATCCCAAACCAGATGGGGGTTCATCTGCAGGACCCAAGGGAAGGCGCACTCCGCACGGCGATGTACCGCTCCATCGGGGAGCCGGACCCGTACCATATGTGAAGGGGAGGCCGCAGGCAGGGCACACGCGAGACCCACGGCTCACCACCCTCATCAAAACCCCTCGCCCTTCCACAGTTTGATAGAGACCCCGCCCCTGCGTACCTGAACGGCAATCCTCCCCATGATCTCCTCCCTCAACCCCTCCGGAAGCCTTTCTGCCTGCCACTCCCGCTCCGCAGCAACCTTAGCCGCAGCACCGGCCGGGTCCGCCGCCGCGACGGCCTTGAGGGCATAGTAGGCCGCCCCATAGGCGTGCTGGGGGACGTGAGCGGTCGCCACCGCCTGGCCTGCTGCACGCGCTGCAAAGCAGGCCGCATCGTTCTCCTTCGCGTCGCGGGCCGCGGCATGGGCGGCGAGAGACGCCCCGCGGATCTCAGCCATCCTGAATACACCTGTCCTGACCCACGCCCGGCATGCTTCGATGGCGTTTCGCGGCCGGTTATCCTCCGGATACGCCGTCTCGAAGAGCGGGAGCACCCGCTCGGCGCAGTCCGCGGCCCAGGCTGCCATCGCCATCTGGTCCTCTCCGCTGTACTTCTTCACGAACAGGTAGTATGAGTTTCCAGTATTTTGAGATACCACAGGGAAGGCTACGTCAACCTATGTTGACATAGCATCGACACCCCTCTTCTAAGTCAACGCAAGTTGACTTACGCGGACCCGCCTCATGTACGAGCACCGCAGCGCAGAACAGGCAGGCCCTCCTACAGGGCGCCCGATCCCCACGGCTGCAGCCGCAGAGGGATTGAATTATGGTGCACGAACGTTTCACCCGGCACCACCGCCTGCTCGGAAGAACGGCGGCCCGGACCGTCTTCCTCCTTTCACGATCGTCTTCAGGCGGGCCCGGCGGGCACCGGAAGAAATCGGATAACACCGCTCCGCGGTCGGGGATCTGCGGGTGAACGGCCTCACGGCGATGCTCCCCGGCAAACCTTGAATCACCGGCACATCCAATCAATAACCAGCACAGGGACGGAAGAGAGCATGAGCAAGACAATCATTACCGTCGTCGGAAAGGATGCAGTGGGGATTATCGCGAAGGTCTGCACGTATCTTGCCGATAACCGGGTCAATGTCGAGGATATCTCGCAGACGATCGTGCAGGACTACTTCAATATGATGATGATCGTCGATACCAGCAGATCGTCAAAACCGTATGCCGATATGGTGACCGAACTTGACGAACTCGGCGATGGGATCGGCGTCAAGATCCGGTGCCAGCGGGAGGACATTTTTACAAAAATGCACCGTATCTGAGGGACCTTTATGATCACCATTCTCGAGGTAAACGAGACGAACAAGATGATCGAGCAGGAGAAGCTCGATGTGAGAACCATCACGCTCGGCATCAGCCTTCTCGACTGTTGCGACCCCGATCTCGATACCTTAAACCGGAATATATACGACAAAATCACCCGGCTGGCAAAGGATCTCGTCTCGACCGGGAGGGAGATTGAACTCGATTACGGGATTCCAATTGTAAACAAGAGAATATCCGTAACCCCCATCGCACTCGTCGGCGGGCGGGCCTGCAGGTCCCCGGAGGATTTTGTAGAGGTTGCACAGACGCTTGATCGGGCTGCACGGGATACGGGGGTCAACTTCCTCGGGGGATACTCGGCCATCGTCTCAAAGGGGATGACCCCGGCCGACGAAACTCTCATCCGCTCGATCCCGGCGGCTCTCGCCTCGACCGAGAGGGTCTGCAGCTCGGTAAATGTCGGCTCGACAAAGACCGGGATCAACATGGATGCCGTAAAGTTGATGGGGGAGGTTGTACGGGAGACAGCCGAGGCGACGAAGGAGCATAACTCCCTTGGCTGTGCGAAACTGGTCGTCCTCTGCAACGCCCCCGACGACAACCCGTTCATGGCCGGGGCGTTTCACGGCGTTTCCGAGGCTGATGCGGTCATCAACGTGGGCGTAAGTGGCCCGGGCGTCATCAAGCATGCACTCGAGGGCATCAGGGGAGAGAATTTCGAGGTTCTTTGCGAGACGGTCAAGAGGACGGCCTTCAAGGTCACCCGCGCAGGGCAGCTCGTCGCCCAGGAGGCGTCGGAGAGGCTCGGGATCCCGTTCGGGATCGTGGATCTCTCTCTTGCCCCCACACCCTCCGTCGGGGACAGTGTCGCCGGGATCCTCGAGGAGATGGGGCTCGAGTCGGCCGGTGCACCGGGGACGACGGCCGCTCTCGCTCTCTTGAACGACCAGGTGAAGAAGGGAGGGATCATGGCGAGTTCCTTTGTCGGCGGGCTCTCGGGTGCATTCATCCCGGTCAGCGAGGACCAGGGGATGATCGATGCGGTGAACCGCGGCGCCCTCACGCTCGAGAAGCTCGAGGCGATGACCTGCGTATGTTCGGTCGGCCTCGATATGATCGCAATTCCGGGCGACACACCCGCATCGACGATATCTGGTATCATCGCAGATGAGGCTGCAATCGGGATGATCAACCAGAAGACGACCGCTGTTCGGCTGATTCCAGTGATAGGAAAGGATGTCGGCGACACCGTCGAGTTCGGCGGACTGTTAGGCCACGCACCGGTCCAGCAGGTGAACAGGTTCGGCTGCGCCGACTTCATAAACCGCGGCGGACGGATTCCTGCACCGATTCACAGTTTCAAGAACTGAGTGCCGGGAGGTTCGGCCCCATTTTTCCAGATTCCGGCGGCACGTCGACGCTCCCCCGGCAAAGCCTGAACAACCGGCGCACCCCGCCTTATCGTCGACCATGCCGGACCCTGCCAACCTCGAACCCACAGCAGCGCCGGTGATGCTCTGGGCGGCGCTCGCACGGGTCCCCCGGTATACCGGCAACGTCAACGTCCTCCTGCATACCCCCGGATATTTCAGCGGCCGAATCTCAGATGAGGAGAGAGCGTATTGCATCAGACCGAGTAAGCGCTACAGGAACGGCCACGCCACGTTGAGCGAACCCCGCAACCTGCTTCGTTCGTGGGTGATCCGGTTCCAGGAACCATACCAGACGAACCAAGCGTTCTTCGCGCCATGCCCCGCCGAACTCGTAGATCTGCCGGGAGAGATCACCGATCGCGGAAGGGATGTCTGGAATACCGGGGAGGACTCGCCAGCGTAATCGCGTCCCTGCTCCCGGCAGGAAGCCGCGCTCACCGTCCCCGGGCACTCCTAGCCGCCCAGCACAACCGTTATCACTGCGATTATGATCCCGATGAACGATGACCCGAACCCGTACAGCACTTTCGAGAAGAAATTCCTATCAAGCGTCCTCATGTAGCCGATACCGAAGAGCAGGAAGATCCCTGCAAGGTTCGAGACAGCCAGAGCCTGCCCGACATCACCTATGACAGAGAACGGCAAGACGACGATCACGCCGGCCCCCGCGGAGAGGAGGAAGGTGCCGAGGATGATCGTCGCCGCCTCACGGGGAGACATCTTCTTCCGGCTCTCCACGCCGGACAGGAACTGCGAGAGCCTCTCGTAGAACTGGAGCCGGTCACCCTCGGGTATATTCCGGAGGACCGTATCGTCCAGTTGATCACCTATAAGGGAGAGGGCGGAACCCCTCCGCTCGCCGGATCGCGAATACTCGATGATGCGGTTCTCCTGCTGGATGATGTAACTTCGCTCCCAGATGTAAAACATCCCGTCTGCAATACCCCAGGCGATGCAGCAGAAGAGGGCTGCAGCTACGACTCTCCCGACGATAAGCCCGGATATCTCCGGATACCCCCGCAGCACGCTGGTGAACGTCATGGCGATGATCACGCCATACATGACCTCGGCACCCGTCCAGTACCTCCCGATATAATCTGCGAGGGGCATACGCGGTCCTTCGCACGACAGAATAACGTCATCCGATATGAACATACGCCCAGGGCCGCATGCAGCATTGCAGCCCCGTATCCCTGACAGCCATGGGCATCCCCCCTGGCTCCCGGCGCTGCCGCGGGCGAGCGCTTATGATATTCCGGGGCGAGAGGAACTGTTATGCACCGGATCATCGACTGGAAGGCGATATACGTAAGTTCGCCTGAGCGCGTCGAGAAAGGCCGTGATCCCGCCGCCGTCTGGGACAGGCGTGCCGCCGCCTACCGGCAGGCCACCCGCGGCGAGAAGCGGGCGACGGAGCAGGAACTCGCAGTCCTGGACCTCGCGACCGGCGACACTGTCTCCGACGTGGGTGCGGGGACGGGATGTCGTGCCGTAGCGATTGCCTGCACCGCCGCCAACGTGACGGCTCGACCCCTCTGGAGGCATGCGCGCTGTCCTCCGGGAGCAGAGGGCCGCCGCAGGGCGCATGAACTACTGTATCGATTCTGAATCATCGGGCTTTGTCTGGTAATCGCCCTCACCCTGATGAGGGGGTGCCGGATCCCGATGCTCCCTGGGATCTCTCCATGCTATGGGCCGGGGTGGGAGCAGGCCCCCTCCCCGCAGGTGATACTCGTACGGCTCTCTCCAGCATCCCCCATCCGGGATACAGCCTTCCGAAGAGTGCAAGCAACGATCGGTACTCTCCTCCGTTGAGCGTACCAGCAACCTGAGTACCGAGAGAGAAGTGTCATGTTGCAAGGGCCGGGCGACCGACGAAGACGAGCATCCACAGGTCCTCCGGCACAATCCGGCAATACTCTGCCCCGACGAGGACGGGGAGCCCGCCTGCCCCCGCTCCCCCGCGAGACTGTGCACCGGCGGTTGCCAGTCAAGGGGTGCCCGCGAACGTTCACCGTGCCGCCGCCTCTACCCAGTGGCCTGACTGCACCTCGACCATGACCGGCGACCCGGGAAGGGCGGGGCACGGCGCAGGCCGGGAAAATCCTCTATCAGCGCTCGAGGCGGCGACGAGTCGGCGTGTATACGAGTGGCAGGGGCGGTCAAGGACGTCCGCGGTCGGCCCGATCTCGACGATTCTGCCCTTCAGCATGACGGCAACCCTGTCGCTCATTGCCCTGACGACTCCAAGGTCGTGGGAGATGTAGAGGCAGGCCGTATGGTAGTCCCGCCCCAGATCGCGGAAGAGCGTGAGGATCTGGGCCTGGACCGAGACATCCAGGCCCGCCGTGGGTTCGTCGGCCACGATGAACTCGGGTTCCAGGGCAAGGACGCGGGCAAGAACCACCCGCTGGTTCTGCCCCCCGGAGAGTTCGTACGGCCTGCGGTTCAGGTGCTCCTCGTTCAGCCCAACCATCTCGATCAGTTCCCTCACCCGGCGGCCGATGCCTGCACGATCTTCGAGCCCGTGGATCCTGAGCGGCTCGGTAATACTCTCGCGGACCCGCATCCTCGGGTTGAGCGAGGCATAGGCGTCCTGGAAGATCATCTGCATCCGCGGCCTGAACCGTCGAAGATCCTTTCGGGAAAGCGCCGTGATGTTGGTACCGTCGAAGACGACGCGGCCGCCGGTAGGTTCGATGAGGCGGAGGAGGGAACGGCCGAGCGTCGTCTTCCCACACCCGCTCTCACCGACGAGCCCGAGCGTCTCACCCTTTTTGATCCCGAACGATACGCCGTCAACCGCACGGACCTCGGTCCGGCAGAGAAAGCCCGTAGAGTAGTAGGTCTTCAGGTCACAAACGTCAATCATACAGCATACACCGTGCACAATGGCCGGGCCCGACCGGAACGAGCCCGGGATGTTCTGTTTCGCACCGCCCGACCGAACAGGAACACCGGGGAAAGAACCGGCATCCGGACGGGGGGGCGATCAGCGATGGGGCCGACCCCGGGATCGGCCGCATGCCCCTTGCGGGGAGAGACTCCAGGAGACCACGGGTGTAGGGATGTGCCGGCGAGGAGAGGACCGCGTCGACCGGCCCGATCTCGACGATCTCCCCGGCATACATCACCGCAACACGCGTGGCGAGGGTCGCGGCGGCCTCGATGTCGTGGGTGATGAAGAGGACCGAGCGCCCCCGGTTGATCTCTGAAAAAAGGGCGAGGATCTCGTGTTTCGTCACGGCGTCCAGACCCCGTGTCGGTTCGTCAGCGATCAGGAAGGATGGGCTGCAGGCGAGGGCAAGGGCGATGAGAGCCCGTTCGCGCATCCCGCCACTGAAACGATGGGGATACTCCCGGGCCATTCTGGCGGGATCGGCTATCCTGACCCGTTCAAGGAGTTCCACGGCCGCCGCCTCTGCTTCCGCCCCTTTCAGCCCGCGGTGAAGGGTGATCGCTTCAGCAATCTGGTCGCCGACCCTGAGGACCGGGTTGAGCGAGGTCCCGGAATTCTGGAGAACAACAGCGATCTCCCGCCCTCGAATCTTCTGCATCTCCTCTTGTGGAAGAGAAAGGAGATCCCTGCCGCGGTAGAGGATCTCTCCCTCGATCCGGGTGTTCGGCTGAAGAAGGCGCAGGATCGCCATCCCAAGCACGGTCTTCCCCGAACCCGTCTCGCCGAGAAGGGCGAGGGTCTCTCCTGCCTGGATCGTGAGATCGACGGCATTAGATGCCTTTACTACGCCATCAACCGTCGGGAAACCTACCTTCAGCCCGCGCACACAAAGAAGCGCATCACCCATTCTCACACCCGCATCACCTGGAACCGTGGATTGATCCGCTCTTCACAGGCATAGGCGAACCACGCAAGGGCAAGGGAGATGCCCGTCACCGCCAGGCCCGGCGGGATCAGCCACCACCAGAGCCCCAGGACGATGCCCCCGTTCTTGCTTGCCCTCTCGATCATCTGCCCCCAGTCCACGACATTCGGATCCCCCATCCCGAGAAAACCAAGACCGATCCCGACGAGCATGAAATGCTGGGCCGACGTGACGAACTTCACGCCGACAAGAGGAAGGACGTTCGGGAGGATATGCCGCGCCATGATGTAACCGTCCCGGGCACCGAGCGCCTTTGTTCCGACAACGAAATCGGCAACGGCAAGAGAGAGCACCTGGGACCTGATGATCCGCACGCTGCCGAGACCGCCGAGGAGCCCCATGATCACGGCAGTCACGTAGATCCCCGGCCTGAGGAAGATCGTGAGGACGAGCAGGAGGGGAAAGAAGGGAATGGTCATCATCACGTCGAGAAAACGCATGACGGCCTCGTCGATCCTGCCGCCATAGTACCCGGCAACGATACCGACGGTCGTACCCATGACGACCGAGACCACGGCACCGAGAAAACCAAGGATCAGGGTCGCCCTCGTGCCCCAGATCAGCCTGCTGAAGATATCCTGGGCAAGGTCGTTTGTCCCAAGGAGGTGCGCGGCATCAGGGGGGGCGAGGGGCGGCCCCGAGATCACGAAAGGATCGAACGGCGCGATCACCGGCGCAAAGAGGGCGACCGCACAGTACACGAGGACGACACCGAGACTGAGGTACAGGGCGGCGTTACGCCCGGGCATCGCTCCCCACCTCCACACGTGGATCGACGAACGGGTAGATCATGTCAGCGCCGATGTTTGCCACGATGACGATGAGCGTGTCCATCAGCAGGATCCCCTGGAGCAGGGGGAGGTCGCGGACCTGAAGGGCCTCAAAGGTGAGCATCCCGATACCGGGCCAGGAGAAGATCGTCTCGACAAAGATACTCCCGGTGAGCATCCCGGCACACTGGAGGGCAACCCTCGTCACCATCGGGAGCATGGCGTTCTTCAGGGCGTGCTGCCGGAGGATCGTCATATCGTCGAGGCCCTTCGCCCGGGCCGTGACGATGTAGTCTTCGCCGGCTGTCATGAGCATCGAGTTCCGCATCAGGTAGTACGTCCCGGTCACCGAGAAGAAGAAGAGCGTGAAGATCGGCAGGGCAGCGTGGTTCATCACGTCGAGGAGGTCGATCCCGGTGTCGAGGGCGCTGAGGCTCACATAGCCGCCGAGCGGGAAAAGATCAAGATAAAAAGCGAAGACGAGGAGGATCATGAGAGCGAGCCAGTATGAGGGGATCGCCCGGAGAAAGATCATCCCGTTCAGGAGAGTGACGTCGGCCTTTGAACCGCGTCTCCACCCGGAATACGCCCCGATCGCAATGCCGGCGATTATCGAGAGGATTGTCGCCGGAAGGAGGATCACGAGTGTCCAGACCAGTTTCTCAGAGATCACGTCCAGGACCGGACGGCTGTAACTCAGGGAATAACCCCAGTCTCCCTGGAGTACCCCGAGAAAATAACTGAAATACTGGTCGATGAGAGGACGGTCCAGGCCGTAAGCCTGGTTGTATGCCAAAACGACCTCAGGCGGCGCGATGACGTAGATCCCTTCCAGGTACAGGGTGATGTAATCCCCCGGCATCAGGTGGAGGATGACAAACATGATGGTGACGCTGATGCCGAAGGCCATCGCTGAATACAGGAGTCTTCGCAGAAGATATGCCGCTCTCATGGTCGTCGGTCTGACGCAGGTGCATCCCCGGCCGGGAAGTGCAAAAAGAGAGGGGAGAGACCCGATGATCCTTCTCCCGAACCCTCCGGCGTCACGAAGTTACCGGTTCACCTCCGTGCTTGCCGGCTTGATGTGCGAGAAGATGTTGATGTCGCCGCCGCCTTCGAGGATCAGAGCATCGAAACCGGCAAACCGGTCAGAGCGGTAGGCGTCGAAGGAATCCATCGAACAGACCGGGATACAGGGGACCTGCTCGGAGAGGATCATCTGGAGCTCGTCTCCGATCGCCTGTCTCTGTGCGGCGTCCATGGTATTGCCGAGATCGTCGATCAGATCGTTGAAGGTGGCATTGTCGAAGTGGTAGTAGTTATGGCCGCGTGGACTCTTCTGGAAGTTATCCAGGCGGCTGATGTCGTCGTGGAAGAAACCGGGCATGCCATCGAAGTGGACAGCAGTCTCGCCGATTCGCTTTTTGTACGCAGAGGAGTCAGCCTGAAGGTTCTCGACCGTGATCCGGATGCCGAGTTTGGCATCCCAGTCTTCCTTCAGGACCTGGACGATCTTTTCGTCGACCTGGTTGATCGACGCCTTATCGCCGAGCGGGATGGTGATCGTGACCGGCATGTTGTCGGGCCCGTACAGGACGTTCTTCCCGCCTTCGGTCTTCAAGGTGAACCCGGCGCCGGCAAGCATTGTCTTTGCCTTCTCCAGGTCGCAGTCATACAGGCCGTTCGTGTCCTCGTTCACCTGGTCGCCTGCAAGGGAGGGGACCAGAAAGACCGTATCGGTCGGCTCGGTCGCACTGCTGTCGATGACCATGCACATCGCGTTCCGGTTCACCGCGTGGCTGAGGGCCTGCCTGAACTCCGTGATGTTTGCCGGATAGACATCGCAGGTGAAGGCGACTTCGTAAGCCTTTCCTCCCGCCGGGATCTGCGTCACGCCGATCCCCTTCTCGCCCCGGAGCGAGCGGGCGGTAGCAGGAGCCAGATCGTAGACGTAGTCGACTTCGCCTTTCTTCAGGGCGAGGATCTGGGCGTCCTGGGAGGAGTAGAGTTTCCGCACGACCTTATCGACGTAGGGCAGCGTTCCGTGATAGTTCCCGTATGCCTCCATTTTGTAGGAATCCCCGGAGACGCTTGAGACGTACTTGAAGGGGCCTGAACCGATGTACTCAGGATCCGATTGCTTGGCCGGGTTCTCAATAATCGACCAGATATGTTCGGGGAAGATCGCAACGCCCGGTCCGGTCGAGAGTATGTCGGGGAAAAGGGGCATGCAACAGTCGCAGTAATAGACCACCGTAGTGTCGTCGAGAGGTTCTACCGAGGTGACATGCTTCAGGACGCCGCTGTTCTTGAGACCTTTTTCCTTGAGATAGTCGTATGAGAAGACCACATCGCTTGCAGTGACGGGTTCACCGTCGTGCCAGGTCGCTCCTTCGGGGATATGGAACGTCCAGGTCATCCCGTCGGCCGAGGGCTCCCAGGATGTCGCAAGCCAGCCGATATGGTCCTTGTCGCGCGTCCTGGTCACGAGCCCTTCATAGATGAGGGAGCCTTCCGGGACGCCCTTTGCGTCGATATACGCCGGTTGCAGGAGATCTTTTGTGCTGCTGACCGCAGCGACGACCTGGCCGTACGGGATGTTCAGGGTATTATGGGCGGCAAGAGAAAGAGCGGCCCGATCGAGGCCGCCGCTGCCACCTGCATACGTGGCGTTCAGGTAGCCCTGGATTGCCGTTGAGAGTTCTCCCTCCGAGACGAGAGTGTCGCCGTCAGCGTCGCCGGGGACGCCGGCGGAGGCCGGCACGCAACAGGCGAGGAAGAAGACGGCACAGCAGAGCAGAATAATGCCTGGTTTCCTTCTATCTATCATTGTTCACTCCTCCTTTCCTGCATCGCGTCCACGGTGGAGATACCAGATGCCGGCACCGAGCACGATTACAACTACTGCAAGGCCGCCGAGAAGAGGAAGGACTGAGGTTTCGCCGGGATCGTTATCTTCTGCCGCTGCACTCGCAGCCAGCGTGTCCTGCACCTTCGGCGTGGCGACGGGGGTCGGTTGCGTGGTAGGGATTAACGTGGCCGCGGCCTTATCCGGCTCTTTTCCCGAGATCGCAAAGATGGAGCATCCCGGGGATTCAGCCTCGAAGGTGTATGAACCGTTCACCGTTCCGGTCAGGGTTGTGTTGAGAGAGGTCCAGCCGTCCACATACCGGTACAGGGAAACTCCGGCGGCGCTGAAGGTCTGGTTCTCCACCCAGTTCACCGGGAGGCTGAAACGGATCACCACACCCTCGATAGACCCGTTCACGGCAGGAATGGTGATATTGTAGTAGCTGTAGACCTCTCCAGGCGCCGTCGGGACCGTCGCGGGCAGATCGATCTGATGACATGAGGCGCTCAGGTCATCAGGGAGCGCAGTGCCGGAGACGACCATCTCCGTGATCTCCTGTTCTTCGATCCGGACGACGCGGCTCTCCCCGGTACCTGCAACCGGGGTGGCGGCAGTGGTCGTCGTGGCCGAGCCTGACGAGCTGCCGCCGTCACCACCGGAATCACCCCAGTGTGGCTGGCTGACCGTGACCTGGCTCTCGGGGACCGTGCCGTTCGCCATGCTGACGACATCATCCCAGACCCCGGAAAAGGTCCAGGTGCCAACCGCCCGGGCCTGCACACGATAGGCGATCTCGTTCTCGCCGATCACCGAGAACAGGACTTTCGATCCAGAAGTGCTGTACCTGTCCGCCGGATGATCGGTCCCGGCAAACTCAAAGCCGTCGGGGATCGTCTCCACGATTCCACCGGCCCGGATTCCTTCGATGGAGAGCGTCACATCCAGACTGTTGCCCTGTGCGACATCGACGGCAGAAAGAGTTCGTTCAACGATAACGTCTTCGGCCGCTGCCGGGACGATACACAGTATGATACACAGACAGGAGATCAGAAGAGAATTTAGCCTGCTATTATGCTCGTTCACAACATGTACCTCCGAAATTAACAATTTTTTCGAGTAACATATTTTACTTTACTTTCTCACCCCATCACCTATAAGTTTATCCATTTTTATCCTGCACGAGAGGTTGGAAGATCGGATTTGGCCGGATTTAAAAAGCGATAAATTACCAATATTATTGCTATATTGACCAATAATGCGGAAATCCAAAAATACGGACACAAGTATATATACAGAAATGTAAGGTCAAATAAATATATTTAACCAATCGGAGGAATACGGACACTTCTGTTAGCATATTTTCATAAGCAGATCCCGATAAAGACATGACGCGGTCTCGGGCAACGCACGTTCTGACACTCTCCGCGATCTGAAACCGAGCGCCTGCCTTTGCCTCCCGAAAACTCGCGATCTGTAAATTATGAACAGAGCGTGCGATGATCCAGAGGCTTATAGATGGCAGCCCCAGAGGAAGGGACCAGAAGAGGCTGGCGATGAACAGAGCCATCATTAACATCGGATTCTGGTCAGGAATCCTGACAGTGATATGCAGCATCGCCTATAGTATCGCACAGGCAGCTGTCCTTGTCATCGGGGTTGCGCCGCCCTGGGATTACATCTTCGTCATGTCCCCATCCCTGCTCCCGTCCTGAGCGTTCATCATCCCCATGGTCAGCATCCATTACTATGCTCCCGAAGAGAGAGATCCTGAGCCATATCGGGATTGTTTTTACGATGTTATACGCGGTTTTTGTCGGCATCGTTTATTTTACTGAACTTACTGTCGTCATTCCCGCCATGTTGCGCGGTACATCCGGCGACGTGGTCCTGCTTCGCTTCACCGGAGGCTCCTTCATGGCCGGCTTGGATGCCCCTGGATACTTCACGATGGGTATGGCCACGCTGTTTGCTGCTCCGGTTTTTATGGGGGGACGACTCGAGCGCTGGACGAGGCGGGCATTTCTTGCCAATGGGATTCTGGGTCCGTTCATTCTCCTGGTGCAGGTGATCCCATCGATGATCTATGTGGGCGCCCTCTGGCTGGTGACGTCCAACCTTTCAGCAATCCTTGCAACGCTCATCTCCCATAAGCATATAGCTGCTCGCAGCCCCGTTTAACGTGCCCGGGGTGAAGAAGGCGGAGCAGGAGGCCCTCACCCGACAGGTGTGAGAACGGCACGGCACAACCCCCGGAAGTTGTACCGGCCAGGCAGGCCCGGGGCCCTAAAAGGACGTTGCCACAAACCAAAATCCTGTGAGAGTCCCAGCAGGGAACAGGAGTGCGGCGGTTGCCTTTATAAGCCCTCAGATGAATCTCTTCACCAGATGCAGAACCATCCCTACGTCGACCTGAACGCCATCGCGTGGGCGGCAATGGACCAGTACGGCTTCATCCCCGCGTTCCCGCCGTCCGTCCTCCGCGAAGTCGGCGCCCTTGGCGAGAGAGTCTTTCCCGACACCCCCAGCAACCCCCGCGACCTCCGGTCCCTCCTCTGGTCGTCGATCGACAACCACGATTCCCGGGATCTCGACCAGATAGAAGTCTGCGAAGAAGGGCCGGGCGACGAGATCCAGGTCAGGATCGCGATCGCCGATGTCGACCTCTACGTCCCGGTAGGATCGGCGGTCGACCGGCACGCTGCCCATAACGGGACCTCGGTCTACACCGGCGTCGAGACCTTCCCGATGCTGCCCGACCGCCTCTCGGCGGGCGCGACCTCGCTCCTTCCAGGAGAGGACCGCATGGCAATCGTCATCGAGTACACCGTTCTCCCGGACGGGAGCGTAAAACCCGGCGACATCTACCGGGCGATCGTCACGAACCGGGCGAAACTCGTCTACGAGGAGGTCGGGGACTGGCTGGAAGGGACCGGCCCTATCCCCCGGGCGGTCAGGGAGACGCCGGGCCTCGCGGAGCAGGTCCTCCTCCAGGACAGGGCCGCGATGCGCATGAAGAGGCGCCGGACGGAGCAGGGAGCGCTCGCCCTCGAGACGATCGAGGCCGAACCGGTCATGGCGGACGGACGGGTCAGCGGTCTCGCCATCCAGCAGCAGAACCGGGCACGGTGCCTGATCGAGGAGTTCATGGTCGCAGCGAACGGCACCGTGACGGTGTTCTTGAGCGAAGCCGGCCTCCCCATGATCCACCGGGTCGTCCGCACACCGAAGAACTGGGAGGGGATCGCGAGGGAGGCGGCGGAACGCGGCGAGATCCTCCCTGCCGGGCCGGATGCGGGGGCGCTCACGCGGTTCCTCATCCGGCAGAAGGCGGCCGACCCCGATCGCTTCCCCGACCTCTCCCTCACGGTGGTGAAACTGATGGGAGCGGGCGAGTACGTGGCGTTCCGGCCCGGGGATATCCCGGTCGGCCACTTCGCCCTCGCCGTCACCGACTATACCCACGGCACCGCCCCGAACCGGCGCTACGTCGACCTCATCATCCAGCGACTGATAAAATCGGTCGTCGGCAAAGAACGCTACCCGCCCTACACGCCCGCCGAACTCGACGAACTCGCCGCCCGGATGACCGACCGCGAGAAAGCCTCTCAGAAGGTCGAGCGTTTCGTCCGGAAGGCAGCCGCCGCGGTCCTGCTCCGGGACAGGATCGGCGAGACGTTCGAGGCCTTCGTCACCGGTGCCTCGGAGAAGGGGACCTACGTCAGGCTGATCGACCCGCCGGCGGAAGGGAAGGTCGTGCTCGGCGAGCACGAGCTGCGGGTCGGCCAGAGAGTGCGGGTCCGCCTGGTGGCGACGGACCCGTACCGGGGGTTCATCGACTTCGAACGCGCCGGGTGAGGGAGGGGCCTCCCGGGGCCTGGTCGGGGACGGGCGGCGAGTATTCACGATGATAGTGTCCCATCTCTCTTCAAGACCGGCACTCCATTTAGATCTACTAAGAAAATAGCGTCAAAGACAATCCCGGTCTTGAAAAAAAGGAGGGGTTAGCGTTCAACCGGGGGCTTTCAGCCCGGGGAGTTCCCGCCCTGCCCCCTTCTACTCCTGAAGGTGGAACCGTTCAGAGAAGCCCCAGGATACCGATGATTATTGCGATAACACCGATGATCGTCTGGAAGCCGCCCAGCCACGTACCGAACTTCTCGAGATACACACCGAGACCCGGGATCACGTGGAACGCACCAGTCAGGAGGATGACCCCTACCAGGAAGGCAACTATGCCCTGCAGTGAGGCGATCCCCAGCAGTCCGAGGATCATCATGATAATCCCTATGATGACCTGGAAACCGCCCAGGAACTTGCCTGCCTTCTCAAGGAAGCCACCGAGAACAGGCAGGGCCCCTATAATTCCTGCACACAGTACCAGTCCACCGATTATGTTCATTATCGCGGTTATTGCCACAAATCTACCTCTATTATACCTATTTACACCTTTTCACTATAAATAACCTCCTTTTAATTAAATAAATTTAGAGCATTTTATGATAATTTAACAAATATTATTGCTCCTTTTCCTAACAGGTGTTGCCTGCTTAACTTTTGGAAGACGGAACTATATGTGACTTCACCCCCTCACACCGGGGGCGACCAGGGGTTTTTTCAGCCCCGGCTTGGTGTCCAGGTCGCCGCACCCTGAACCCGGTCCGTCATCCCACAAAGCAGGCAGGAATGGACCTGTTCAGATAATGTCCCGGTGACAGGCATTCCATACCGGGAACAGGGGTCGTCAGAACCCCTGCCTGGAGGGAGAGAGACCCCTCAAATCCCGGAGACGATGCCCATGGGAGGTCCCGCCGGACCGAGAGGACCCCGGTAGCGAATTCGCAAAAAAGAAGAGATCTATTGCATCCTATCCAGGTGAACGTCCACCTGCGGGAAGGGAATCTCAACCCCGGCCTCTCCAAACGCCTTGAGGACGTCACGGGTCAGGTCACCCCGCACCCGCCAGAAGTCCGGCGTTGCTGTCCATGCCCGCAGGGAGAGGTTCACCGAAGAGTCAGCCAGTTCGCTGACGACGACCGCCGGTTTTGGCGATGGGAGTACCGCTTCGTGGGCTGCCATCAGGTCGGTGGCGACCCTGATTGCCAGGTCAAGGTCACTGTTATAGGCGATCCCGACCTTGACCTCGACACGACGGGTATCCATCCGGCTGGAATTGATCACCGGGCTTCCCCAGACAAGGGAGTTTGGGATGGTGATGTAGGTGTTGTCGGCCTTCACGAGCTCGGTCGCCATGATCCCGACAGATGTGACCGTCCCGGAGATGCCCTTGATCTCGACAAACTCGCCCTTGTCGATGGGGCGGAGAGCCGCCACCCAGACCCCGGCGGCGAGGTTGGTGATGGTGTCCTGGAGGCCGAAGCCGAGGATGAGCCCTATCACCGCCGAGAGCCCGAGCACCACAGAGGAGACGTCGATCCCAAGCGTCGCGAGGACAACGAGGACGAGGACCACGTAGAGCAGAACCGAGAGGAAGCGGACAAGAAATTCGATGACCAGTTCGGGCAGGTGTGAAGCCCGGGAGAGCGTCTTTGTGAAGGCAGAGATGAGCACCCTCACAACGATCCACCCAATCACGGCGACGATCACGGCGAGGATGACCTTTTCAAGTGTAATCTCAGAGAGCGGAATGGTAGTAGTGTTGAGGATATCTACGATCTCCATGTACTGAAAAAGTGGCGTGGCAGATCAGATAATACTACACGGCCGGATGGGCGAAAAGGACAGGGAGCATCGCCATAGCCACGTCTGCACCCCCACCGCAGGGTCAGACTGGGGTGCGGCAGGATCTTCGCAGCGCCGGGGCACACCGGGCAGGCGTCGTGATCATGATCAAATCCGCACTTCAAAAGGGAGGCGGGGATTATCCCGTCGCAGGGATGCCGCTTGCTCCAGAGATTGCACACCTGGCGGCTGAATGCACGGGGCCGCCCGGTTCAGTAACCGAGCTGTTCCCGGACCAGGACCAGGGTTATCCTCCCATCCTCGAACTCTCTGGCGAGGATCACGTACTTGCCGATCGCACTGGGGGTGCCGTAGACGCGCCGAGAACGCTGGTCCTCAAGAGGCAGAGCGTACTCCCGGCACCGCCGGAGCGCGTCGTCGATGGTCGGCACGGTCTTGTTCACGCCTGAGACGAGGACGAGGTGGGCCGCGGCGTGGGGCCATGCCCCCATCCGGCTCCCGCCCTTATCGCACCCCACGATCTCGCCCGATTCGGTGATCGCCTGCACGCCGGAGAGGAAGTAGTCGGCGGCCACGCCTTTGCGGCGGAGCGCATGCCGCTTCTCCGTATCGTTCTCGGCGGTGATGACCGCGTGGTAATCCCGCCACCCTTTCCGATTCTCCCTGATCACCCGGTCAAACCCGATCTCGGCCAGAGTCGTCGAGGAGCCGTACATCACCTCGGCGCCCCCGGGCAGCAGGTCGACGACGGCCCGGAGCGCTTCCTCGGCCGTATCCACGAGGATCACCCTGATGTTCCGGGCCTCGATCGCCTCAACCATTTTTTCGATCGTCGCGTCGTCCGGCATCCGGTTCCATCGCCCTGCATCCACCCCGGCATCCTTCAACAGGTTGACCGCACTGTATTTCGTATCTTTCGCCATCTGCTGGGTTGCATCTGCCATCTGATCACCCGGGCACGGGAGGACGTCATCCCACATATACTTCTGCATGGGCCGAACCGCGCAGGGCAGGCACCGGGCCGCCGGATGAACCCCGTGGTCCGCATGGGCACGCCGGGCCGACCGGGGTCCAGTTTCGCCGGCCCGGGACGGTTCCCGGAGGGCGTCGGCTCCCCGACTACCCGGCCCGGGGGGTCGTCGAATCCCCGAACGGGCAGATCCTACCCCGGCAGTCCGGGAGCGGGCTCAAAGGAAGTCCGGCGGTACCGGCACAGCAAAGATTTTAGATGTGAGCGTGAACAGGGATCGAATGTTTGAGCAAGCTCAGTGTATCATCGACACCGCCATACACTTCGATGCCTTCCTGCCTCTATTCATAGAAGAGTACGGGTTATTCGCGTACTTCTTTGTCTTCCTTATAGTATTCCTCGAGACGGGGCTCGTCATCGCCCCCTACCTCCCGGGCGATTCGCTCCTCTTCCTCGTAGGCGCGATCTCCGCACACGGAGACCTCAACGTCCTCCTCGCCACCACACTGCTTGCTCTCGCAGCAATTGCAGGCGATACCATGAACTACTGGATCGGGAGGTCCTTTGGTGTCCGCTCAATATCGAGAGGCATCCCCTTCGTCAGGAGACAATACCTCGAAAGAACCGAGGCCTACTTCAAGGAGTACGGCGGGAAGACGATAGTTATAGCCAGGTTCATCCCATTCATCCGGACCCTGGCGCCGTTCCTTGCTGGAGCAGGGAAGATGGACTATTCCCGGTTCGTCGTGTATAATGTATTCGGGGGAACGTTATGGGTCTCAGGATTCGTTCTGGCAGGTTACTTCTTCGGGAACCTCCCCGTGATATCCGAGCACTTCAACATAGTCATACTCGCAATCGTCGTGGTCTCCCTGATCGGGGTGGGCTCCATGATCCTCGAGCTCAAAAAGGTGTAATATCGATCGGTTGTGGTGGGGATTCCATAGTTATAGTGTTCCGGCATTTTGTTGCCGTTCTGTATAACCACACGTCGAAAGGCTTGCGCTCACACCCCCTTCGATTGCGCTTCGGAGCGTCGCATATCTCCTGACGGGGGAGGGAGACCCCTGGTAACCAGAGCATCCCGGGTTTTTCGGCCCTGAGACTGCGGCCCTAATCCCGGCTATTATTCACCGGCAATACCGCAAAAAAACCTGTAACACTCGAAAATTCCTCGTGTCAGGGAGAGGTATTCCAGATGTCCCACATATTCTTCCAGCCATCCGCTGTATGTTTCCACACGACAACGAACTTAATCTTCTGCTCGGCAGGCGTTCCACCCGGGGGACGGATCCTGAGGATGCCCGTTCCCCTCTCGTGCAGACAATCGCCGATCCCGGAGAGCTCGATCGTGGTTAATTCTACCCCCTTCACGCCCGATGCTATGACCGCTCTCCAGAACTCCTCGATCGCCCCTCTGCCCTCGACCATGGGAGCGTCCGGGGGGAAGACTACAGCATTCTCGGCAAAGACAGATGCCGTTATCGAGGCATCCCCTTTCAGGAATCCTTCAGAAAATCTCTTGTTATTTGTATCGATGGCCTTCCTTACTTCATCAGCAACCATATCCTATCCTCAGTAGAACGTCGTATACGTTCGGACTCACCAGGGTCCATCGGGATATTTAATGGTATGCGGGGGCTGCACATCCTCCCGGAAAGAGGGACCAGGAGATCCGGCAGGGGTTCCTCAGGGCCGTCCCGGAACAGAAGTGTCGGACCCGGCCAGTACCTTTATCCGCCCGTGTCTCATCCCACCTCAATAACTTTAAGGGCTCTATCGCAGAGGGATGCCCGATGAAAATTATAGCCTTTAACGGGAGCCCCCGTGCGGAGCAGAGCAACACGCACGTCATGGTCGAGGCGTTCCTCGCCGGGGCAGAGGGTGCGGGGGCGGAGGTCGAGAACGTCTTTCTCGCCGGAAAAAAGATCGGGCACTGCCTGGGCTGCCTCTCCTGCTGGTTGAAGACCCCCGGAGCCTGCATCCAGGCAGACGGGATGGAGGAGCTGCTGGAGAAGTACCTCTCCGCCGACGTGGCAGTATTTGCCACGCCGCTCCACAACGACAACGTCTCGGGACTCATGAAGAACTTCATCGACCGCCTCCTGCCGGCCGGCGACCCCCACTTCGAGAAGGACACAAACGGCGAGGTTTGCCATGCCCGGGGGAGAAAACCTGCACCGAAATTTGTCATGATCGCAAACTGCGGGTTCCCCGAACAGAGCCACTTCCAGGTGCTCCGTCTCCTCACCAGGAGGATGGCGAGGAACTACCATACGGAGTTCGTCGGCGAGATCTACCGGGGAGCGGGGAGCCTGCTCCAGGACGAAGAGTTGAAACCGTTCGTCGACGCCTATCGGGACCTGCTGCGGCGGGCCGGTGCAGAGGTCGTCAGAGAGGGACGGATCTCGCCGGAGACCGGCCAGCGCCTTGAAGAGCCCCTGATCCCAACACCGGACTACGTCGAGATCTTCCTCGTGAACGCGAACGCCTTCATGGACGGAGCCATCGCGGCGAACCGGAGATCATAACCCCTCCTGCCATACCCCTCGCGCCCGGTACACGTACGAGTATCCCGGCCTGGTCCCCGGAACGGGGTGAGACGGCCGAAAAAGGGTTCAGCGAGCCGGCGCGGCCTCCGGGGCCGCTTCCTCAGCCTCCGCCGGCCCGCTGTCCCAGATGAGTGCGTTCGCCATCTCGGTCATGATCACCCTCGAACCGGGAGGGACCCTGATTGCATCACCCACATCCTCAGGGGCCCCTGCCCAGACGACCTGGTGCCTGAACTCCCCGCCGGGCAGCAGCACCACGACGCTGTAGGCGCTCATATCCTCTCCAGGCGCACCCTCCTCCTCACCAGGGGTGATCCGGTAGCACGTAAACGTGACCGGTCCCGGCTCTCCTGACATCCTCTCTTCTGCTCCACCTTTCATATGCATTCCTCCGCCACCCGGGCGGGCGGGATCCCCGCGGTTCTGCACGGCCTCCCGCTATTCATTGGGGCCGTCTCCTCCCCCGGACCAGGACCCCGCCTCACCCCGGAGAGCCACCCCCTCTGGATCCCCTCCTAATAATACCTTACCCATACCGGACCCGCGAGTGCCGGGACGGAGAGCATGGACAGGACTCCACGCGGCGTAGCCTCATGCTGCACGGATGGAGAACGGGGCACCGAACCATACCGGCCGATGCCGGTCGTCGAAAAAAGTATTCCGCAGGAGCCCGGATAGACCGGGCTCTCACGCCACGTGAAGATACTGCTCGACCAGTTCCCGGATCGCTTCGTTGTTGCCGTAGATCTTCTCGCTCAACCCCCGGTCGTTGAAGGCCTTCAGGGTGGAGATCCGGCTGTCGATCATGCCCGCCGGGAAGATCCTGTTCTTCTCGAAGATCGCCCGCTTCGCCTCGAGGGCCTCGGCCGACTCGACGCAGGAGGCGGGGAGGTGCTTAAACTCCGCGAGACGCTCCTTGAACTCGGGCCGGAAGATGTTCCCGCTGACGTAGAGCCTCTCGGCCGCCTCGAGCGCGCCGGGCATCTCGATCCCGTGCAGCGACGCGATGACGAGACCGGCGACGGTCAGGTAGGGGTCGGCCGAACCGTCGGCAACCCGGTACTCGAACGTCTGCTTCGACGGCCGATCCTCCCGGCGGTGGGCCTCACAGGGGTTGGCATCGTGTGTCATGCCGTCCGCGCCGATCCAGCCGAGGGGCACGCGGACCACGACCGAGCGGTTACGGTCCCCCCAGCATATCCTTGTCGGCGCCTCCTGGTGGGGGACAAGGCGGAGGTAGGAGGTCGGGATACTGTTCCCGAAGGCGGTCAGGGCGTCGGAGGCGTCGAGGATACCGACGATCATCTTTCGGGCGAACGGGCTTAACCTGCCGTCCTCAACCATCAGGTTCCGGCCGTCCTTCTCGACGAGCATATGGAAGTGCATGCCGCTCCCGGCCTTGCCGACGGTGATCTTCGGGGCGAAGCTGATCTCGACGCCGTACTGGTTGCCGAGCATCCGCAGGATCCACTTGGCGATGATCACCTGCTCGACCGCCTGCTCCACCGGCATCGGCAGGAACTCGATCTCATGCTGCTCGTAGTAGGTGTCGCCGTTGCAGAAGCACCCGACCTCTGAGTGGCCGTACTTGATCATGCCGCCGGCCCGGGCGATGAGGCGCATCGCCTCATCCCGCAGGTCCGCGAACTTGACGAAGGGGTCGGCCGAGTGGTAGCCCTTCTGGTCGCGGCCCGGGTAGAGGTCCCCCCGCGGGCTGATGACGTAGTACTCGAGCTCACCGAGGGTCTTGAAGGTACACCCGGTCCGGCGGGTGAACTCTTCGTCTGCCTTGCGGAGCACGTATTCAGGCGAGCTCTCGAGCGGTTTGCCGTCGTTGTCGTAGAAGGAGCAGAGCATCTCGAGTGTCGGGACCTCGGCGAAGGGATTGATAAATGCCGTGCGATAGCGGGGGATCACGTAGAGGTCGCTGCTTCCTGCCTCGATGAACGAGAAGAGGTTGCTGCCGTCGACCCGTTCGCCGTCCGAAAGGATGGTGTCAAGGTGCTCTTTTGAGGAGATGACGAAGTTGAGGGTCTTGAGCTTGCCGTCTTCGGCGGCGTAGCGGAAGTTGACCATCTCAATCCGGTTCGCCTCACAGAACCGGATAATATCCTCCCTGGTAAACTCCGCCGGATCCTTCTTGAGAAAACAGACCAGATCGCTTGGGTTCATCAGGATCTCAGAATCTCTCATATTTTTTTAACGTTGGTTTCAGCCGTATAAAAAGCGTACTCTCCTCCGCGCACCATTCCAATCGAAGACCAGGGTTTTCCGGTGCTCGAGAAGAACCCCGGGCCTCATCCGGGTCGACGGCAGGATTTTACCCTGGATGCGGGGTACGGGCAGCCCCCGGAACGCACCCGTTCAATGCTGCGCGATGAATAACACCGATTCAACGGCGGGCCCGGCAGGTCCGGTGTTCAAGGGGGCTCGGTGTATCGCGTCATCTTATTCAGAGGTCTCGGCGCCTGAGGCTGGCCGCCGAGGACCACATAACCTCCGCGGCCTCACGTGAGGCCTGCCGCTGCTTCTCCACAGTCTGGTGTGCAGAGCCGCGAAGGTCGCGAAGGAGCGGCACGGGGTTCCTGAAACATTTAGACGGCGCGGAGCCCGCCTCCCGGACGATGCGGTTCCCACCTGAGGCAGGCACGGTGCACCCGGTGCCCGAGCACCAGCCCGTCGCCTCCAGGGACGAGGCGGGCGGCAAGGTATCTCCTGAGGATACCCTCCTGCTCCGGGGTCTCGACAAGGAGTCTCCCCCTGAGTGCGTCCACCCCGGCATCGAGGTCGGGAACGGTGAGCCTGTGCTCGTACGAGGAGACCGAGACGTCCGGGTAGATCCCCATCCGGTAGAGGAGATTGAAGATGATCTCGGCCTTCGGCCCCGGGAGGTACGGCACTCCGTGAAGGTCCGGCCAGAGATCGAGCATGATCTGCTCCCAGTAGGGCAGCCCGGCGAAATGGAAGACGGCAACGGTCCCCGAACAGGCCTCGTTCATCTTCTCGATCGCTCCCCTAAGGTCGGGCGTTCCGAGAGAGAACGACGCAAAGACGACATCGTACGGCGGATCGAGGTCGCGCTGCAGGTCGGTCTCCTCCCAGTGCCTGCCCACGACGGTGATGTTCTCGATCCCCGCTTCCCTGACCGCCCGCTCCATCACTTCCCGCATCGCCTGCGCCGGTTCGACCGCGGTGACCGCCGCCGCCCGCCGGGCGAGGGGGATCGCGATCGCGCCCGTGCCGGCCCCGATGTCGAGGACGCGGGACCCCGGGGTGACCGGAAGAGAGGAGGTGACCCAGCGGACCCGTTCACAGTCGTCGTCCCCGGCAGAAGAGGGGGCACGTCTCCCGGCCCTTTCGCGATTGTTCCAGAAGTCCGAACATCCCCTGTTCCGTTTCAGGGCGGTGCTCACCTCCATCCTGGAGCGCCAGATCTCATTCCAGTCTATCCCGTCATATCCGCCTGATCCGACCATGCATTATGTAGCAGGGGAGAGTTAATAAAAACACGGTTTAAAACAGACATTGTTACCATATATACATTGACAGGACCCGTACCAGGACGGAAGCGGTAACCCCGCCGACCCCGGGCGGGGTGTGCCGGCCGCGATGACGCACCCGCTATCCGGCGACCGGGGCCTTCGGGATGGCGGCACCATCCTCATCCCCCTGGAGCCCGGCCACCTTCGCGAGCACCGAGAGGCCGAGCCGGGCGTTCCCCGCCGCATACTCAAACGAGACGCGGTCGATGGTGTCGTCCGGGGTATGGGCCGGACCGTGGTTCTCGGAGTGCGTCATCAAGGCCGGGAATCCCCGGGCCTGGAAAGACGTCTGGTCCGATCCGCAGGTGTGCCTGTTTCGGGTCAGGGTGAAGTTTGTGGCGTAGAGGGTGTTGTGGTCCGCCATGAGCGCCGCAATATCCGCGGAACGCTCGTCGTACATGATATCGAGGACGGAGTGGTTCTCCGGATCGTAGCAGGTCGAGTCGTAGTTGAGGTAGAGCACCACCGGGACCCCCGTATCCGCGGCGCGCGCCGCATAGTCGACGCTGCCGTATGAGCCTTCCTCTTCGGCGTTCCAGAGCGCGAACTGCACCGTCCGGTCAAACGAATGCCCGCTCATCACCCGGGCGAGTTCCAGGACGATCGCAACCCCGCACGCGTTATCGGTAGCCCCGGGCGCCCGGGCCGGGTCCGACGACGTGCTGTCGTAGTGCGCCCCCACGATGACGACCTCGTCAGAGGTGTTGCCGCTCCCGGGGAGCGTGGCAATGACGTTGTTGAGTTCACCTCCCTGGAACTCCACCTCGAGCCCGGGGATACCGGCAAGCCTCGCATAAAGGTACTCCCCTGCTTCCCGGTTACCCTCCGACCCGAACTCCCGGGTCGGGATCGCCTGCAGATCATACGTCGTATTCTGGAGTTCGGATTCGTTGATCTCCCCGATAATCTCCGCGATAGCGGGGTCAGGCTGTCCACGTCCCAGGGGTGCGCCGGTGAGGCCTACTGGAACGGCCGTGAGGAAGAGGGCCAGGCAGGCAAGCAGCAGGGCACAGGGCAACACCCTCCGGGGATGGGCATGCTGTCGGGGGTATCGGTCGCGCGCCAGATCGCGTCCCATGAAGGATCACACCAAAGACGCCGGATTGGGGGCGATAATACATATACTTTCGCCCGGATGACGGGAGGGATGAGATCCGGGAGATCAGCCGTATTTGCCCCGGACGACGGGAGGTATGTTGTTATTCCGGCAGTTCGAGAAGACCTCCCGGGTTCCGGAGGACCCCCGGGGCCAGAGGTATATACCGTATGACGATGACTGATGGGTACCCGGGCCGGGAACGGGTCATCACCGGAGTATGTGTTATGCCCGATCGACCATCAGCAGGCGACGAGTCGACCCTCTTAAAGTGGATGCGGCTTGAGATCGGCAGGATCAACGACGGCGTCGTTTCAGAGCGCAAACGCCTCTCCAGGCTCCTCTCGGAGGAGCATCCATCGTCCGTCACGAAGGGCGGCAGCGAGTACGGGTTCGACCGCGGCGTCCTCCTCCGGTTGGAGCAGGCCCTCCCTGGAGAATTGCAGAGACGGCTCCGGCTCCCGATCCTCTTCTACTTTGACTCCACGGTCCCGGACAGTTTCTTCCTCGCGGATGAGGCTGCGATGCAGGCCCTCCAGAGCCTCGAGGAGATCAGCCCCCTCCGGAGGATGCAGGGCGGGAGACTCTGGATAGCAAAACCTCTCGTGTACGCCATCATGAACAGGTACCCGACGGCGATGCAGATCGTTATGGGCTAAAAAGAGAGAGTGTTCTCCCCGGGGAGGCCGACCACCCCGGTACCCGGCGGCGACCCGCCCTCAACGGGGTGGCCGACGATAAGGTATACAGCCGGTGAGGTGCTCTCCGGCCGGTACTCTACGTGCCTGACCGTGAAATCCGGCATACCTATGGGAGACGGCCGGTCCTGTGGTCCGACGACGATGCAGGCAACGAACCCGGCAAGGGCAAGGACCTGAATGGCAACGGTCAGTAATGTGGCCATCTTCTGCTGGTGGATCTCGATCACCTCGCGTGCCGGTAGCGGGGATTGTATATAAAATTTGCTAAGTTATTGCTATTGAGTGCCATATTATGTTACCAAAACTCTATAGAGGTAGTGAACGGCCGGCGGCCATGCACCCGGCAGCCCGAATCGCAGACCCCGGGCGGTCGCCCGGGATCGCTTCACTTCCTGAACATCCGCCGGATCCGCTCAAGCACCGGGCGGGAGACCTCATCCATCTGCCGGTCGAAGTAGGCCACCCACTCCGCGACGACCGCAAGCTGTTCCTGCTGCCCATCAAGGTCCCCCTGCAGGCGATCGACGGCCGCCTGGAGCCGGGCGACCTCCTCCTTCCTCAGTTCCCGCTCCCGCTCGAGTTCGTCCGTCAGGCGTGCGATCCGGCGTTCCTGACGGGCCAGTGTATCCTGCATCACCGGGAGGTCGAGCACCACCCCCGGCGGGAGCGGGACGCCGGTCCTGCCGACCTCTTCCGCCGGCTCCTCCGGTGCGGCCGGCTTCCTGCCGCTGCCGACCTCTTCAGCGATCTCCCCGGGCGTGAGGCCTTTCCCGGAGAGTTCCAGGATCTCCCGGACGATTGCAACCGCTTTCTCGGGGAAGAGCCTGACCGGGCCGATGGTCCGGTAGGTGAAGAGGCTGTCGTAGGTCCGGATGAGCGTCCGGACGTCCTGCTCGGAGATCCCGGTGAGGTGTGCGATATCGCCGATCTTGAGTTCTTTCTCCCTCATTATTGCCACCCTCTGCACCCGCCCTCCCGCGAGCGGGGGCCCTACCGTACTTCTTTGGTGCCATCAGGTATAGGAGCGTGCCGGATCGCGGGATTTTTCCGGCCGCCGCCCAAGTACTGGTACCATGAACCGGGGAAGAGAGGGGAGCGTCCCGGAGGGTACGACCGTCATCCGGAAGGCAGTGCGATCCGCCCGCCTCCAGGTGCGGCCGGACGGGACCCTGCGTGTGGTCGCTCCCCCGTCGTTCGACGTCGGGGGGTTCCTGCGGCGTAACGCGGCCTGGATCGATGAGCGGCGCGAGGAGTTCGACCGGCTGGCCGTTGAAGGGCGCGGGAGGGAGGACCGGCTCCTCCTGCACGGGCGGTTCTACCGCCTGGTCCCCGGTGCCGGGTTTGCAATCGACGAGACCCGGGAGACCGTCGCGTTCCCGTCCGTCCCCGCCCTCAGGAGGGACCTCTCCGGGATGCTGAAGGAGGAGATCCTGAATCGGCTCAAGGCCCACCCGGACCTTACCGATCCCTGGCCGGGGCGGATCACGGTGAAACTCCAGAAGACACGGTGGGGGAGCTGCTCGTCGCTTGGCAACCTGAACATCAACCTGCGCGCCGTAGCCCTCCCCGACCCCCTGCGGGAGTACATCGTCGTCCACGAGGCCGCCCACCTCCGCGAGCGGAACCATTCGAAGCGTTTCTGGCTCCTCGTCGGCGACCGTTACCCCGGATACCGGGCGGCGGAGAGCGAACTCCGGCGCTACTGGGTCATCCTCGAACGAAACCGGGTCTGGGGCTCGATCCAGAGCGCCGGGCGGGAGGTCCCGGGTTAATGCCCCTGGATATCTCATAATCCCACACACCCCGGGTTGTGCAGGGATACTCAGGTGCCCCGGTCCGTTGCGCGCGGATGAAGGCAGTTCGGCGCACGGAGGAGCCCGGCAGGATTGCCTCAGGAGTACTTCCGCCAGAACATGGAGAGCTTGCGCGACTCCGCCCAGCGTTCGTCGAGCTGATCGATGATCGCGTTGATCCGCTGCACCTGCTGCCGGATCTTCTCCGTCGCCCCGGCGTCGTCGAGCAGTTCTGCGCGCCCCATGATCGCCTGGAGCGGGTTCCTGATATGGTCGGCAAGCAGGGCAAACTGCTCCATGTTCCGCTCGACCTGAGCATAGGCCTTCGATCTCAGGTCCTCAACCTCCCTCTGGGCGGTGATGTCCCGGACGACGGTGATGATCCGCGCAACCTCGCCGTGCTCGATGATCGGGATCCGCATCTCCCGGAGAGTCACGGTCTGATCGCCGAACCTGAGAGACCGCTCAGACGTCAGCGGCCGCCCGGTCCGCACGACCCGCTCGTACTGCTGCCTCACGGAGGGCGGGAGGAACGGCAGGACGGTAAAGATATCCTTCCCGACGACGTTCGTCGCAAGCCCGTGTTCTTCGCACCAGGCGATGAAGGCGTCGTTTGCGAGGAGGAGGGTGAGCCCGGTGTCGACGACGATGACGGCGTCGGTGATGGCGTCAAGGACAATCTGGTAGAGGTTCTCCGACTCCCTGAAGATGTACTCGGACTGCTTCCGGTCGAGTGCGCTCGCGATGATGTGGACGGCGGCATGGAGGAGGGCGATATCCTCGTTCACGAACCGGGCATCGCCGGTGTTCCGGTCTAATCCGACAAAGCCGACGACCACCCCGTTCAGCCGGAGGGGGATCATCAGCGCCGCGGTGACACCGTGCCGCTTCAGGAACTCGCGCTCCTCTCTCCGCGGCCGCCCTTCCCCGGGCGCTCCGTCGACATACACCGTCTCGCCGTTCAGGACCCGGCCGGCCCACCAGGGGAGATCGCCCGGGAGGATCTTCTGGAACTCCCCCCGCCGGGGTCTCTGCCCCGGCGCGCACCACTCGTGCGTTGTGCCAAGGAGCGTCCTTGCGTCGTTGAAGAGGGTGAGGCCGGCCCTGCATGCCCCGCACGCACGGCCGAGGTCCCGGAGCGAGTCGTCGATGGCCGGATCGATCTGCATGGGGTCCATGAAGCGTGCGGGCATCGCCGCGACGGCACGCTCGAGGCTGCGGCGTTGACCGGGCGGGTCCTCCGGTTTTTGCTGCGCGGCAACGTCAGGGCACGAGAGGAGGAGCCAGGGATACCCCGTCCCGGGGTCACGAACAGTGCTGATCGAGACCCGGACGTCAAAGAGCGACCCGTCTCCCCGCCGGGCGGAAACCGTCCCGGTCCACCGGCCGGCAGAGAGGGCCTGGCCGGTCCAGTCCGGCCACTCCCCCGGGGAGGGGCAGAGGATATCTACGGATTTTCCGACCAGGCTCTCAGGGTCGTAGCCCCACATGGCAAGCAGTGAAGCGTTGGCGAAGACGATGCGCCCTTCCCGGTCGGCGATGCAGGTCCCGGAGAGCGATGTCTCGGCCACCTGCTGCAGCACCGCAGCGGTAACGTCCCCGGCGGGGACGGGAGTCTCGCCTCTCTGCGAGTCCTGATCGCCCACCGGTCGTCCTCGAGGTTCGCCGGCCGCGAAACTCTTCACTGTATGCGGTTCCATGTCCTGATCGTCCCGGGCGGCCCGCGGGATCGCGAGTCCCTCCCTCCCGGGATGGGGCCGCACGCTGCCGCGCTCCGGATCTCCTGCCCGGAGCGGATAGGATGATCAATCCCTCGCACTATATCATTTTTTCCATTTGAGTTCCGGCAATCCGCGGCCGCGATCGTGCTCCCGGCCACCGGGCACATGTTCAGGCGACGGGGAGAGGACTGCCAGCTCTCGGCCGGGGGGAGGCAATCAGGTGTTCGCCCCCCACCCTCGCGAATAGCTCCGGTACATCACCAGGAGCGCGGTCCCGATCAGGAGGAAGACGGCAACCGACACCCAGGTCCCGGCTCCTGCCGGGACGAGGTTCACGATATAGTCGATCCCAAGGGCGATGGTGAAACTGCCGATGATACCGCCGATGGTGATGCAGGAGAGGACCTCGGTCTTCGTCATCCCGAGCATCCTCCCGAGGATGGAACCGACGATGCTCCCCGACCCGTCAAAGGGGAGGCTCACGAAGGCGATGAGCCCGACGAAGTAGAGCCGTTCGAGCCACGGCCGCCGGTCCAGGTAGGCGCGGCCCGCCGTCACGAACCGCCGGACCCGGGGGCCGACATAGGGCACGCGCAGGACCAGCGGGAAGTTCCAGGCCATGAAGAGCCCGCCGGCGAAGTCCAGGAACGCCAGGGTGAGCGCGATCAGCCACCAGGGGATGCCAAGAAGGATGCTGAGCGGGATGATCGTCTCCCGACCGAGCGGTGGAACGATGTAAGCGACCATCATCCCGACGAGCAGCAACCACTGCTCCGCCGGGAGGAAAAGCCCGACAGCGGCAAGAAAAACCCCGCAGAGCAGGAACGGGACCGAGATCGCGAGCGGGGTCGCCCGGTCGTCAACCCCGTCGTCGCCCCATACGCCGGTCTGCCGCATGAACCGCCGCCCGGAACTCCCCCGGTCACCCCTCTCCGCCGGCGGGAGGGGTGGGCCCCCGGGTCTTCAGGATATGCTCGACAATCTTCGAGGAACTCGCAAGCGGGCCGGGATACCCCGATATCCTGACGACATCCGCGCCGAGTCCCCGTTCCCGGAGCCTCTGCCGGAGGTTCTCCTCGTCAAAGTGCTGGTTGAACCCGAGCGTGATGATATCGGGTTCCAGCTCCGCGATCGGCCTGAACATGTCGTGGAGGTCGCCAAGGAGCGCACGATCGACCGGTTTTAATGCCCGGACCATCCGGAGCCTCTGGTCCTCCGGGAGGATTGGCCTTGGCTTATGCTTCACGTTCGCATCCCGCGCCACGATCACGGAGAGTTCATCGCCGAGGTTCCGGGACTCTTCAAGGTAGTAGAGGTGCCCCGGGTGGAGGATGTCAAACGTGCCCGTTGCGACCACACGGATCATCCGACCACCTCGAGGCGGACGGGGCGACCGTCCGCCCGGTAACTCCGCCAGTCCCGCTCCCCGTAAGGATACCCGACAATGATGTGATACCGCCCTACCGTGGGGAAGAACCGTAGATCCGCCGGCGACGGCGAGAGGACGCCGTTCGGGTGGCTATGAGCGCTGCCGGCCTGGTGGATGTCCAGCGGGAGCATGTCGATGAAGAACGAGGCGCTCTCTTCCCTGACGATGGTGCCGGGCACCAGGTCGAGGTCCCGGATGATGCCGTCCCGCTCCCGCAACACGGCAACAAACTCGTTTGGGTGATGCTCCCGCCCGAGCTCGAAGAGCATCGCAAGCAGATCCCTGCTGATCCCGCGTATAGCCATTCTACTGAATAGTTTGGGGGAAGTAAACATAAGCCCTCGCGTCCGGCATATGCCATACCCGGCCGGAGCACCCGGCCCGTCCGGAACCCGGAGGAAAAAAGGGGGCGTTTAAGGGATGACCCGTCCCGGCGGCGGGGCATCCGGAGTCTGGTTCTCCACCGGGGTCTGATTTTCCACTGGAGTCTGGTTTTCTACCGGAGTCAGGTTTTCCGGCAGCACGAGACCCGGCGGAACGAGGACCGTATCGATGATCTGCATGACACCGTTTGAGGCCGTGATATCGGGTGTGACGATCGTGGCGTTCTCTACCGTGAGGTTGCCGTCGGCCGTGCTGACGGTGAGGTTATCCCCGGTGAGCGTCGGGAGAACCGTCTCGTTCCCGGTGGCATTCGCCCTCGCCATCAGGTCTTCCACGGTATAGGCCCCCCTCACCACGTGGTGCATGAGCAGGGTATCCAGCAGCTCCGTGTCGTTTAAGAGCGCTGCAACGGTCTCGTTGCCGAGAGCCGCAAAGGCGGCATTGTCCGGTGCAAACACCGTATACGGCCCGCCGGCGGCAAGCACCGTCTGCGTGAGACCGGCCTTCCCGACAGCCTCGCCGAAGGCGGTCAGGAACTCATTCCCGGCAACCTGATCGGCAAGCGTCACGTTCCCGGGCTCCCCCCCGGGGGTCCTGTTCCCATCCGCGCCGACCGCCATCCCCTCCGGAACGACGATGACGACGCCCTGCATGGGCGTCCGCTGCTGCGAGACGTTGAGCGTACAGCCGTAGGGGTAGGTCCCCGTATCGGTGAAGGTGTAGTTGAACGTCTCGTTCTGCTCTATCGGCCCGGAGTCAAAGAATCCGTCCGTGCTCGTGACCGTATGGCTGATGGGGTCGTGATTCGTCCAGGTTACTGTTGTGTTGCTCTCGACGGTGAGTGAGGCGGGATGGTACGATCCGCCCAGTATCTCGACGCCGGCAGTCGCCGCCAGGGCAGGCAGGGCGACGAGACTGATGGCCAGGGCCGTTACAAGCCCGAGTATGATTGGATTTCTTCTCATGCAGTTTTCACCACGCTTATGAATCCTGACAGGGAGAGCAACCGATCATCCCCGGAGATGAAGCCCGGCGGCCTTCGGTCTCCGGCGAGCGTGCCGCTCACCGCTGCACGGGGTTTGAAATAATTGGCATATTATATAATAGTTATTATATTTAGGGAAACTGCCGGAACCTCCAACCGGGTCCGGCCATCACCACCAGGGAAAAAACACGGGATCCGGTTGCTCAGAACGGCCCGTCCTGTTCGAAGCTCCGCCGCAGCCGGATGGCAAGTTCCGCCTTGAAGAGCTCCTTGCCGAGGTAGGCGGCGTGGTCGAGCCGGGAGAGGCTCCCGTTCGCGAGGAGTGTGTGAAAGACGTCCTCCCAATGCCTCCCCCGCACGGCGCGGCCCCGGTGGACCGCGACGATACAATCCTCCTCGATGCCGATGCGGATACACCCGAGAGGGTCGTAGACGATCTCGTCGGGCGCGGGATACGCGTCCGTGACGCTCCCGTACTCCAGCGGGGGTTCGCGCCGCCGCCGTTTCTCTTTCAGGACCAGGAGATCGAGCCCGAGATCTTTGGGGTATGGGCGGTCGGTCATCAGCGCCATCATATCGGTTGCCCGCCGCATCTCCGCCACCGATCCCCGGGTCTTGTCGCTGTGCTCGCTCGTGAAGATGATGGCGGCGCCGACCTCGTGTGCCATACCCGCGAGCAGCGCATTCGCACCCGTGGAGTCGGCGTCAAGGAGTTCAACGACGTTTCCCGCCCCGAAGAAGAGCGGGCAGGGGAGATGCGGGAAACCGGAGAGCGAGCCGGTGAGCCCGGAGCCCACCGGCTGGAGGAGGGGGTCGGCGATCAGGCAGGAGATCCCGGCCTCCGTTGCCGCCGCCAGGTTCTCTTGAAGCGTCCGTTCCCGTGGCACCACGACCGCCGCCACCCCGGCATCCGCGACCGCCGCCCCGACGACGGGGATGTTTCCCTCGTGCAGGGAGAGGACCAGGTCAGCGCGGGAGAGCGCCGCAGCGATGAGGCGGGGGTCCTGGGTATCGACCGCCAGGGCGCCTTCGATCTCCTCAAGGGCTGTAAAGCACCGCTCGACGTCCCCCGGGGTCGCGTCGAACCCGAACCCCAGGTCCACGATATCGGCCCCGTCGGCAAAGAACCGGCGGACCTCATCGACGAGATCGTCGCGCCTGTGCGCGTCCATGATCTCCGCGAGCACCTTCATCCGTGAGCCTCCGCCGATCTTTCTGCCCCGGATGATGAAATCGGCGTCCGCCTCGGCCTCCCGGAGCGCCACCTGGCGGCAGGCCTCTCTCCGGCGTGTCTCTGCAAGGAAGTCGTCGGCGGGGACGGTCTTTGAGAGACTGACCTGATCGAGCACGCCGAGGACCAGCGGGAGGTCGGCGGCATGCCGCGGGCCCCGGTAGACCGGGACGCCGGTCTCCCGTTCGACATCGGCAAAGGATGCGGTGCACATCCCGGAAACGACCGCCATATCGTAGTCGCGGCCGGAAAGCAGCCTCAGGAGGTCGCCGGGCGTAAGGAACGATGCGATCTCGCCGGTAACCACCACGTCTATCTCGTAGCGGCCGCGGAAACGCTCAGCCGCCGCCTTCACGATTGCGACCGTTGCCAACCCGGTCGGGAGGAGGATGCGCATACACTTCAATTATTATTCAGCGGGTGACAAATAATCTGATCTCATGCTGCGGTGCGATCTGCATGTCCACACCAGGTTCTCCAGGGACGGAGAGAGCAGTGTCGAGGAAATCCTGGAGCGAGCGGAGGCAGTCGGTCTCGATGCCGTCGCGATCACCGATCACGACACGGTGGAAGGCGCCCGCTACGCCCTCCGGTGCAGCACCCCCGTGACCGTGATCCCGGGGACCGAGGTATCGACGCGGCAGGGCCACCTGCTCGCTCTCGGGGTCACGCAACCCCTGCCGGCAGGACTTGACTTCCTCGAAACCGTCACTCTCGCCCGCGCCCGGGGAGCCCTGCTGATCCTCCCGCACCCCTACCACCGCTGGCGCCACGGCGTCGGGAGGAAACTTGCGGCCGGTATCGGGGCGGTGGATGCCGTGGAGGTCTTCAACAGCCGCTACATCACCGGGTCGGCGAACCGGAAGGCCGCGGTCATTGCACGGAGATTCGGGAAACCCGGGGTTGCCGGAAGTGACGCCCACAACGCCCGGTACGTCGGGTTCGGGGTCACGTACGTCACGGCCGAGCCCGATGCAGCCTCCATCCTCTCCGCGATCCGGGAGGGGCGGACGATGGCGGGAGGGAGGATGACCCCGCTGCACACCTACACCCACCAGTCCCTCAGGGGCGCTCTCCAGCGGATTCGGCGAACGGTACAACGATGAATCTGGCGTTCCGCTTTTCGTACTTCGGGGACCACTTTTTCGGTTCGCAGGTGCAACCTCTCCTCCGCACCGTGGAGGGCGAGTTCATCGCGGCGGCGAGGCGCCTCCATCTCTTCGACGACCGTCGGACGGCAAACTTCGCCACCGCCGGCCGCACCGACCGCGGGGTGCATGCCCGCGGTCAGGTCTGCTCGTTTGCGACCGATATGCCGGAGCGGGCGGTGGAGAGGCTGAACCAGGTGCTCCCGGAGGACATCTGGTGCACAGCGTGGGCTGTGGTGCCGGAGGGGTTCCACCCCCGGTACAGCGCCATATCGAGGACCTATCGCTATTACTTCTTCCCCGCGCCCGGCAACACCGCTGCCATGCACGAAGCGGCGCAGGAGTTCGTCGGGCTGCACGACTTCTCATCGTTCTCTCGCGCCGGCGACCGGAACCCCGAACGGCGGATCCTTGCGGCGCGGGTCTTTGAGGAGGGGCTGTTTGCCGTCTTTGAGGTGACCGGGGAGAGCTTCCTCTGGAATATGGTCCGGTGCATGGCAACGGCGCTCGAACGGGTGGGGCAGGAGGAGGCGGGCCGAGGCGAGATCGCCCGGCTCCTTGCGGGACCGGCAGACGAGAGGCTCCCTGCCGCTCCCCCGGAGGGGCTGATCCTCTGGGAGATCGAGTACGGGATCTCCTTTACGCCGCTTCCCGCCGACGAGAAGAGCCGCCGGTACCCGGTCGGCCGTCACCGCTACCACACGCTCATGGCGGAGGTCTCCACATGCCTTGTGCCGGGAGGGGAACCGCCGGGGTGATCCGCCCCCGCCGATCTCGGCGGCAGCCGAAGCACAGATATAAACATTCCTGATGCGGCAAACCGAGGGCAGAGGCTACCGGGAAACGAGTCCTTCTCATCACCGCCGATTAAAAAGGATCCGACCGCAGACAGCGAATCCCCTAAAGGGGGTGCGGCAGGGTAAATCGGGCTTTCCCCCTGTTACCCGGGAAAGCTAACCTTAAGCCTTCCGGATAACAAAACATGCGATAGCCCGGTGCCGCCGGAATCGTGGCATAAGGACCTGCAATCTTCGATCGATACGTGGCCATGAGTCACGGCCTCAGGACAGAAGCATTTAACTAGTCCGGCGGCCCCTTAAGGCCCCCATTGTAAAGCAAAATTAGCTTATTTTACCGTTTTGTTAAGGATTAAAGCTTAATAATAACCTATTAATATATGCCAGCACAGTCCCGTTTCAGTACGTCAAGAGGGGAAAGTGGATGTACGACAAGGATCCGGTTCGGGCGAGACCACCCGCTCACCATGAGGGGTGGTTCGCCGAAGAGACAACTGTGCCATTGCCGCAGTTCATTGATGCAGAGACAGACAGATGGATCGAACGGCATATACCCCGGGAACTCGGAGAGGGGAGCGCGATGGATATCCCCGCTCTCCGCTGCGAGGTCCAGGAGCAGGTCAACCCGCTGAGGATGCCGACGGCCCCGGGGTACCGGCGGGTGATGGACGAAACCGCTGATACTACCGCCATCCCATCCCGCCGGTCAGGCGGGATGAGGACCCTCGCGGCGATCCCCTGTTTCAACGAAGAGATCGCCATCGGGTCAGTCGTCCTGATGGCCCGGCTGCACGCTGACGAAGTCCTGGTGATAGATGACGGGTGCACGGACGGCACCGCAAAGGTCGCCAGGGATGCCGGAGCGACCGTCATCTCGCACGGGGCCCAGATGGGAAAAGGGCGGGGGATCAGGAGCGCTCTCCGGTACGCGGTCGATCACGACTATGACTGCCTGGTCTTCATGGACGGAGACGGTCAGCACAACCCCAGGGAGATACCCCTCCTGGTCGAACCGATCCTCACCGATACCGCCGATCTCGTCATCGGCTTTCGGACCTTCGACCAGATGCCCTTTTACCGGAGGTTCGGCCGGGCCGTGCTCGACATCGCCTCAAGCAATGGCAGTTCGATCACCGACTCCCAGTGCGGGTTCCGTGCGCTGAACAGGACGACCATGGAGGCGATGCTCAACGGACTGAAAAAGGATGATTTTTCGACCGAGTCAGAGATGCTCAGAACAGCCCAGGAAAAGTGCCTGCGCGTCGGGGAGACGCCGATCAACTGTAAGTACGGCGGCGATCTCAGTACGTCCACAAAGAACCCCGTATCCCACGCGATAGAGGTGCTCGGATCGATATTCTGGCTCGCCGTGGAGAGAAAACCCCTCCTGCATATCGGGCTCCCCGGACTTGCCGCGATCCTCGCTGGCGTGTTTCTCCTTCTTCAGTTCTTCCAGGGGTTCAATGAGACGGGTCTCATCGCGATCGAGCAGGGGATGCTTGCATCTCTCTTCCTGATCCCGGGGACCGTCGCTCTCATCGTAGGCCTGATGCTCGCTCTCATTGCACGACTGCGGGAGTGAGGAGGGGAGATGAGATACGATACAGGGGAGGAGCGGAGAATGATTGGAATAATACTCGGAACAAGGCCGGAGATCATCAAGATGTCTCCGGTCATCAGGGAATGCGAGAGGAGAGGCCTCGACTACTTCATCCTTCATACAGGACAGCACTACACCTACGAGATGGACCGGCTCTTCTTTGAGGAACTTGAACTCCCGGACCCCGACTACAACCTTGACGTGGGTTCCGGGAGTCAGGCCGGCCAGACAGCGAAGATCATGACCGGCGTCGAGGACGTCCTCGTGAAGGAGGCGCCCGACCTCGTCCTGGTGCAGGGGGACACGAACACTGTCATGGCCGGGGCTCTCGCCGCGTCGAAACTTCACGTGCGGGTGGGACACATCGAGGCGGGTCTCCGGAGTTTCAACCGCTGGATGCCGGAAGAGATCAACCGGGTGCTTACCGACCATATATCGGATTACCTCTTCGCTCCGACGGAGAACGCCCGGGAGAACCTCCTCGCGGAGGGCATCGCGGACAGGAAGATCTGCGTGACCGGCAACACCGTCGTCGACGCGGTCTACCAGAACCTCGATATATCGAGGAGGAAGGTCAGCATCCTCAAAGACCTCGACCTCGAACCCCGCGAATACTTCCTCGTCACCGCCCACCGGCAGGAGAACGTGGACAACCGGGCACGGCTCAAGGGGATCCTGAAAGGGCTTCTCGGGGTGCAGAAGGAGTTCGCCCTGCCGGTCGTCTTCCCGGTTCACCCGAGGACCGAAAAAAGGATCAAGGAGCTCGGCATCGGCGTCGATGGGTTAAACCTCACCAAACCCTTCGGGTTCCTTGAATTCCTGCAGTTAGAGTCGCAGGCAAAGGTCGTGCTGACCGATTCCGGCGGCGTCCAGGAAGAGACCTGTATTCTCGGCGTTCCCTGCGCGACGATGCGCTACGACACGGAGCGGCCCGAGACGCTGGAGGTGGGATCGAACATCCTGGTCGGTGCCGACTCAGGGAAGATCCTTGAGGGGGTTCGCTCGGCGGCTACCCGGAAGCGTGGCTGGGAGAACCCCTACGGGGATGGTATTGCCGGAAAGATGATCGTCATGGTCTGTGCGGCAGCACGGTCCCAATAACCGCACGAGGAGATAATGCACATGAAGATCTGTGTACTGGGATTAGGATACATCGGGTTGCCGACCGCGCTGCTGTTCGCCGCTCACGGGGCGGATGTTGTGGGTGTCGATGTGAAACAGAGCGTGGTGGACTACCTGAACCACGGAAACCTCCCGTTCAGGGAACCGGGGCTCGAAGACCTGTACCGTGAGGCAGAAGGACGGTTCGTCGCGAGGACCAGGCCCGAGGCCGCGGACGTCTTCCTGATCGCCGTACCGACACCCCTGGACCAGGCAACAAAGGTCTCCGACCTCTCATACGTCAAGAAAGCGGCCGACTCGATCGCCCCCCACCTCGCCAAGGGGAACCTGGTCATCCTCGAATCGACCGTCCCGCCTGGAACGAGCGAACGGGTCGTGATCCCCAGGCTCGAGAAGAGCGGCATATCCATCGGGGATTTCCTCTACGCCCACTGTCCCGAGCGGGCGATACCCGGGCGGACCCTGCAGGAGATGACGGAGAACAGCCGCATCATCGGCGGGTACGACCGGGATTCAACCGACCGGGCGATCTCTATCTATCAGGCCTTCGTCCGCGGGCAGATCTACCAGACCGATACGAGGACGGCGGAGTTCGTCAAACTGATGGAGAACACCTGCCGCGATGTGAACATCGCGCTCGCAAACGAGTTCGCCCAGCTCGCGGAGGAGTGCGGGATCAACGTCTGGGAGGCCATCACTCTTGCAAACAAACATCCCCGGGTCTCCATCCTGAACCCCGGCCCCGGGGTGGGAGGGCATTGCATCGCCATCGACCCCTGGTTCCTGACCGAGAACTCTACACGGTGCAGGATGGTCTCCACGGCACGGGAGGTCAACGACTCCATGCCGAACTACGTGCTGCATGTCGCCCGCAACCTGCTTGCCGGCACCAGGGATCCGACGATCGCCATCTTCGGCGTCGCCTACAAGGGCAACATCAGCGATACCCGGGAGAGCCCGGCGTTCAAGTTCATCCAGCTCGCCGAGAACGAGGGGTACGCCATCAGGTGCCACGACCCCCACGTGGGGGAGTTCCCGCACCCACTTATGGATGTGGCGGATGCGGCTGCCGGGAGCGACTGCATCGTCGTACTCGCCGATCATGACTGTTTCCGCACGATCGATCCTGCGAGACTCCGGGTGCGAACGAAACTTGTCATCGATGCGAGGAACATACTCGACCACGAGAAGTGGGCCGATCAGGGTTTTGCCGTCAGGGTGCTGGGTGACGGTTCATCGGTGCAGCCGGTGCCGCTCGGCGAGGTTATGCCTTCGGCGGGCCTGTACCCAGCGAACCCGGCGCGGCCGATCACACCCACGTCACCGCCATCTATTTCTCTGCTCTCTCCGAACGGGCGGGAGGGGTTCCTCTAACCCCCCGCCCGGAGCGGCGGGGGAGGGAGCCGCAATCCGTCTTTGCAAATACAATCTGACATCACGAGGAGTTCCATGAAGCGGGTATGCATCGTATCACAGCACTTCCCACCGGAGAAATCAGGAAACGCATCGCGTATCCACGATACCGCCGCGCACCTGGCAGACCTGGGTTTCGACGTGACCGTGCTTGCGCCCCATCCCACGTTTCCCACCGGTTCGTTCCAGCGTACCTGGCGTCGATCCGACGTACAGGAGGTCGGCGGTGTCCGGGTTGTGCGTCTCTGGACGTGGCAACCGGCATCCGGGGACCCCGGGTTCCTGAGCAGGATGGCGTATTACCTCCTCTTCCCGCTCCACGCCGCGCTCTGGCTTCTCTTTGCCCGGGATCGGTTCGACGTGATCGTCACGTCCGCACCCCCTCTCTTCACCGGGCTCCCGGGGTATGCCCTGAAACGGACGTCGTCGGCAAAGTGGATCCTCGATATCCGCGACCTCTGGATCGACGCATCGATCGGTCTTGGATTCCTGAAGGAGGGGAGCATCTCCGAGAAATTGAGCCGGAGGTTCGAGCAGCTCTGCCTCTCGCGGGCGGACCTTGTCGGCGTCACGACGGAAGAACTCGGCCGGAGGATCGCGTCCCGTTACCGGGTCACGGCCCCCATGGAATTGATGCCGAACGGCGTCGATACCGATCTCTTCCGCCCCACGAACGGCGAAAAGAAGCGGCAGATCATCTACGCCGGCAACGTCGGGCACGCCCAGGACCTCGATAAGGTGGCTCTCGCGGTCAAGTCGATGAACGGCACCTACAACCTGAAATTCCTCATCGTCGGCGACGGCGACACAAGGGAGTACCTGGAAAAGATGGTGAAGACCGAGAACCTGACCGACTCGATCATCTTCACAGGCATCCTCCCGCGCGAGGAGATCCCGCGGCTGCTCTCCGAGTCGCTCGTGGGGGTGGCGCCGTTAAAGAGGCTCGCGAACCTCGAGTACGCCGCTCCCACTAAAGCCTACGAATACATGGCGTGCGAGCTGCCCTTCCTCGGTTGCGGGGACGGCGAGATCGCCCACCTCGCGCATGAGTCGGGGGCCGGGGTCATCGCCGGCAACACGCCGGAGGCTATCGCCGCGACGCTCTCCTCGCTCCTTGACGACCCGGGGAGGATGGAGGAGATGGGCCGCCGGGGACGGGAGTACGTCGCAGAGCACTACAACCGCAGAGCGATCGCCCTGAAACTGAAGCAGCATATCGAGAGGATGACATGGACGGGCGCCTGACGTCGCTTCTCTCCCGGGTTGCCGGGACGGTCCGGGAGCTTTTAGTCGTCGACGGCGAGACGGCGTACATCCGCGACCCGGTCTTTCCGGTCGTCCGGAACCGCGTGCACGCCGAGGTTTGTAAGGCGATGCTCCGTTCCGGCGGCGACCCGCTGGTGGGCCCGATCCTGAACTACGTCACGGCCTGCCAGAACCCTGACGGGTCATGGAACGAGGTCCACGTCAACTACAACGAACCCTCAGCCCTGATCACCGCAATCATCGGCGACGCGCTCCTCGAGGCGGCGGACCGGTATCGCCACGAAGAGGCGGTCGAGAAGGCCCGGGACTTCGTCCTCGCATCCGAGAGGCGTCCAGGCTACTTCCTGAAATCCGCGGGATATACGGCCGACCACCTGAACGTCGACGCTTCCTGTGGGGCGTTCCTCGCCCGGTACGCGGAGCGGTATGATGACCGGGACGCCCGTGCGGCTGCTCTCCGGGCGGCGGAGAACGTCGTCTCCCACCAGCGGGGTGGTGTCTACCCCTATGCCGTCGATAAGGGGACCTACGCCTACGTCTTCGACCTCCCCTGCATCCACTACCAGGGGGTGACGATCTACTACCTGGCAAAGATAAACGACGTGCTCCGGGACGACCGGATCGACCGGAGCATCGCGGAGGGGGCCCGGTGGCTCGCGGCCGCCCAGCGCCCCGACGGCAGGTTCGACTGGTCGGGAAGCGGGCTCTCCTTCGCCTATTATCTCAGCGGGGCGTACGCGTTTGCCCAGGCCTCCTTTGCCTACGCATCCCGCCTGGATGGCCGCTACCGGGAGCACGCCGACCTCTGCCTCAACTGGCTCGATGCGAACGTTCGTGGTCTTGCGCCCCGGTGGGAGCCGGGCTCCTGGAGCGATCTCCCTCTTTCGGTCGCGGCGGCGGCAAAGACCGCGTCGCTTGGGGGATACCCGCTCCGGCACCGGGCGTTCCGGTTCGGCTACGGCATGTACCGGGAGGTCGCCCGCAGGCGCCATAGCTCGACTGCGGAGACGCGAACGTTTGAGGCCCTCTGCCGGGTGCTCGGGATCAGGCCGTCGACCGTGGAGCCATCGAGGAACTTTCCCGATCTCTTCATGACGTCAGAGATGCTCGATTGCCTCAGCCAGTCAGGGATATGGGGGGAAAAGAGATGAGACAGGTATTACTCGACCTGCAATCAGGGTCCATCGAGGTGGAGGACGTTCCCGTCCCCGCCGTAACGAAAGGAGTCGTTGTTGAGAACGCCTACTCCCTCATCAGCGCCGGCACGGAGTCTTCGCTGATCAACCTTGCAGGGCAGTCGCTCGTCGGCAAGGCGAGGTCGCGCCCCGACGACGTGAAGAAGGTTCTCCAGAAGATCGGGACGGACGGCCCCCTCCCGGCATACCGGCAGGCGATGAGCCGCCTAACAAAGCCTGAACCGCTCGGCTACAGCTGTGCCGGCACCGTGGTCAGGACCGGGACCGACGATTTCGAGGTCGGCGACCGCGTCGCCTGCGCCGGGGCCGGGTATGCGGTGCACGCCGAGTACGTTGCGGTCCCAAAGAACCTCTGCGTCAGGGTTCCGGACGGCGTCAGTTTCAGGGAGGCGGCGTTCACGACCGTCGGGTCGATCGCGATGCACGGCATCCGGAACGCCCGGGTCACGGTGGGCGAAAACGTCGCGGTAATCGGGCTCGGGCTTATCGGACTCCTTACCGTCCAGATCCTCAAAGCCGCGGGGTGCCGGGTGATCGGGATCGATATCGACCGGGAGAAACTCGCGCTCGCGGCGCGACTTGGTGCCGATGCCATCTCGAACTACGACGGCCTCACGGAGAGGATGAAGGTCTTCTCGCCGTTCGGAGCGGACGCGGTCGTCATCACCGCGGCCACCCCATCAAGCGCCCCCGTCGAGACCGCGGGCCGCCTGGTCAGGGATAAGGGCAGGGTCGTGGTCGTCGGGAACGTAGGGATGAACGTGCCCCGCGACGTCTTCTACGAGAAGGAGGCGGAGGTCGTCGTCTCCCGGTCTTACGGCCCCGGGCGCTACGACCGGAACTACGAGGAGCGGGGGATCGACTACCCGATCTACGTCCGGTGGACGGAGCGGAGGAACATGGAGGCGTTTCTCGATCTCGTGCAGCAGAAGAAGATCGACCTCGACCACCTGATCACCCACACCTTCCCGCTCGATAGCGCACCGGAGGCCTACAATCTCATCAGTACCGGAAAAGAGCGGTATATCGGCGTCCTCCTGCAGTACAGCCCGAACGGCGCGGGCGCCGCCGGCACGGTCACCCGCCTCGCGGAGCCGGAGGCCCGGAGGCGGGAGGCGCCGGCCGGGGCGCGGACGATCGGGTGTATCGGCGCAGGGGTCCACGCCCAGAGCGCCCTCTACCCGAACCTCCCGGGGCTCCCGGTGAACCTCGGCGGAGTCGCGACCGCGACGGGGCTCTCGGCGCACTCGGTCGCGAAGAAGTACGGCTTTGCCTACTGCACCACCGATTACCGCACGATCCTCGACGACCCCGGGATCGATGCGGTGCTGATCGCGACCCGAAACGACCTGCACGCCCCCATGGCAATCGACGCGTTGCGTGCCGGCAAAGACGTCTTCGTGGAGAAACCCCTTGCAACGGAGATCGACGGGCTCCGGGGGGTGGTCCGGGCATACAACGAGTCCGGAAAGCGGCTGATGGTCGGGTTCAACCGGCGCTTCTCCCCGCTTGCGCGGAGGATGAAGGAGTTCTTCGGCAATCGGGCGACGCCGATGGTCCTGCACTACCGGGTCAACGCCGGGCAGATCCCGCCCGGACACTGGGTCCACGACGACGAGCAGGGCGGCGGGATGCTGATATCGGAATGCTGCCACTTCATTGATTTCATGCAGTACATGACCGGGGCACGACCAGTCCAGGTCTACGCCCGGGCGATCGAGCCGACCGGGAACCTCCGGAAGTACGACAACTTCCAGGCGACGCTGGCGTTCGACGACGGGTCGCTCGGCACCGTCACCTACACGACGCTCGGCGACCGCTCCTACTCAAAGGAGACCGTCGAGGTCTTCTGCGACAACGCCGTCGGGAGGATCACCGACTTCCGCGACCTCGAACTCCGGCGGGGCGGGAAGGTATCGAGGGAGAGGCGGTGGCTCGCCCAGGAGAAGGGGTTTGCCGAGGAGCTCCTGGCGTTCGTGAAGGGAGAGGAGGCGGACTTCGCCGGCAGCGTCGCGACGACGCTTGCGACGTTTCAAGCGTGGGAGTCGATCGATACCGGGAGGCCACAGGAGATCGATATCGGCACGGTCGGGTTGTGATCCGCTCCGGGGGCCGGCCCCGGGCAAAATGGTACCCGAAAGCTCCTCTCCGGCAACCCCCACCCCGCCCGGCCTTCGGCCTCCTCCCCCGCCCCGAGGGGCGGGGGCAGTGCGTGGCGACATCCAGTGGGAAGCCGCGCCAGGGGATGGTGCTGGCGGCGGGTTCCCGGAGGGGCGGGCAGAGAAGAACCTGCTACTGCCGGTTCGATCCCGGGATCTCCCCAGGGAATGGACCGTGGTGGCTATCGCCATGGGGGGAGGGGACCAGGGAGGGGGTTCCCCCTCCCCGCAGGTGGGTACCTGTACGTTCCTCCTCAAAGCCCCCGCCCCCCTCCGGGGCGGGGAAGGTGCATGGAGATACCCGGGAAAAACCGTGCCCGGGATGCAAACCCCTGGGCGGTGCGAAACACGATCGATGATCTCCTCCAGTGAGAGTGCCGGCAATTGAGAATCGATGCACTGGGGAAGAGCGCGGAAGTTCGACGGATGGCTGCAGGGAACTCCCTTTAGCGGCTTCGCGCTCAACGCGAGAGGCTGTATTATTACCCTCTATTGCTGACCCTCGAGTTGCCGCGGAAGTTCGCGAAGTTCGGTATAATTACCTGCAACTCCCCTTTGCGGCCCTCGCGCCAACGCACGAGGCTCTATCACCACCCGCACACGGTTTAAAAGAAGCCTCCCGGGGGATGTCCGGGCCCCGTCCCCGCCCGGTTCTTCACCGGGTTCACAATGGAGGTATGGCCGGGAGCTGCGGCGATCGATGCTGCCCCTTCCCGTCCGGTGCAGGGACCCCCTACACCGACGAGAGCCGGGCGTTCCGCACGTACGCGAGCTGCTCGCGGATCCTCTCCGGGATCGTCCGGGGGTCCTGTCTCTCGACGGCCTCCCGCCACCCGTCATCCCGGCACGAGCAGTCCAGCCCTTCGAACTCCGCCGTATCGAAATGGCAGTTGTAGCGCTCGATCGCTTTGCCGAGCTCGGCATCGCACTTCCCGCAGTTCCGGGCCCAGTCGAGAGACTCGACCGAGTAGGTCCAGGGGCTGACATAGACATGGGCGCGGTCCCCGAACCGCTCCCGGCACTCCTGCAGGAGGTCGACGAGGCTCCAGAGCCACGGCGGCCGGTAGAGGTTATTCTTCCAGAGTTCGTGCACGACGGTGTTCTTCTCGACCGTCGTCACCTCGAGGTCAACATACTCGATCCCACGGGAGACACAGTAGGCCACGGTCCTGAGGACATCGTCTACCGCCTCCGCATCGGTGAGGAACGGGGGTTTGACGAGAAGGAGCGGCTTTGTCAGAACACCCATACCCCGCATCCTCGAATGGAAGAGATCGAAGTTATGGGCCGAGAACCCCTTGTTGATGCAGAGGTTCATCACCTGCGGGTCTGCGGACTCAAACCCGAACGCCACCTCGAGCTGCCGCCCGCCTAAGGCCTTCTTCATCTTCTGCACGTGCTCGTCGGGCGAATAATCGATCCTCGACTCGACGACCACCTTCTTTATGTTTTTGTAGCCGTCGATGTATGAGCAGATCTTTTCGATAGCGGCAGCCGGCATCTCGCGCTCGTTAAAGATATTTCCGTCGTTGTAGATCGAGACGACCGGGTAGTCCCCGAGATCGACGGCGTCCATCACGTACTCGAACTGTGCGACGTACTCCTCCGCCGAGACCGCCCTGCCCCGGGACGTCGCACAATAAAATCCGCACATGGTGCATCCCCCGGTCTTCTCAACCCACTCGCAACCCGTGGAGCGGAGGAAGACGATCAATCGCCTGATGGGCCGATCGTCAAGATGCCCGATCCGCTCCTCCCAGCCGATGGGAACGGTGAAATCGAGATCACCCGGGACGGACCCGTTCTGCCTGCGCAGACCACCGGCCAATGCCCGTATCTCGTCAAGGACGTCATTCTCGGTCTGGAGACCGGTGAAGATCTCCGCGCTGCTACTGCTATCAGGTACGGCCTTCTCCAGAATAATTATCCCCCCTTGTACCCGGGCAGGCACCATCATATCGGAGGTGCACGGTCCGGATGACTGTCGCCTTATCTTACCAAGACATACCCCTCATAGGCCTTTGCATATTTATAGTTTGTCTCAACAATCCCATCACCGGGGTGTGTTTGCCAAACGGTATTCCAAGACAGGAAATCGCGGGAAGCGGGCCGCCTACCGGGAAGGGCGGGATCCGGACCGCACCCTACCCCTCCCGATGGGCCATTTGAGTGGTTATAAAGCTCCGATCCTCGGGGGAGCCCGTGACAGCATGCCAATTTTTATATACGTTGCCCGGGGGTATACTACTCCGATGCACCGGGTAACGTTGCCTTCCGGGGGACTGCCGCCCGGAGTCAGGCCGGACGGGTGCATCGCCGGTGAGAGGTGTCCCGGCGAGAGGCTGGGATTCTGAGAAGGTGTGTGATGCACCTCACAGGGACACGGCACGAGAAGGCTGAAGGGCTTTGAGGAGCGGCACGATGATGCCGCTGTGATATGCATATGGCTGAAGAGTACGTGAGAAGGGCAGAGAAGGGCGTGGTGTACCCCGCCGGGAAGGTCTCCGACCGGGACTCGTTCACGACGAGAGCCCTCGGCATCCTCCCGTTCTACACCACCTACAAAAAGACCTACACCCTTCTCCGGCAGTCCCGGGGGTGGAGCCGGGAGGAACTCGCGGCCTACCAGGCAGAGGTGCTCTCGCGCCTGCTCGACCACGCCTACGAGAACGTCCCCTACTACCGCCGGGTCTTTGACGACCGGGGCCTCGTCCCCGCCGACAT
>Ga0208462_1000368_pt1 | contig 48690 bp, 59 predicted proteins | sample AD_SCU001_MetaG_FD_184452 | JGI IMG/M metagenome (GOLD analysis project Ga0208462, IMG submission 184452) | Active sludge microbial communities of municipal wastewater-treating anaerobic digesters from China - AD_SCU001_MetaG (SPAdes) (version 2) | ecosystem: Engineered > Bioreactor > Anaerobic...
GATGCTCCGGTAGACCGTGAGCGGTGTATGGTCGTGGCGGCAGTTGATGTGGGCCGGGACGACCTGCCGGGTCTCCTCCCGGATCATGGAAAAGATCCGGCGGACGGTGGTGGTCTTCCCGGTCCCCGGTGGCCCGCGGAGGATGGCAGAGAGGGCGCTCCCGCCCCGGAGCGTGGGGCTGATGAGGAAGGCGAGTTCCCTGATCTGGGCGTCACGGTGGTGGAGGTGCTCGGGGACGAACGTGAGCTCGAAGATGTCCGGGTCCCTGAAGAGGGTCTGGTCGCTACGGAGAAGAGAGGAATGTGTCATAAAAGAGACTGGAGAAGAGGTAGTAGATAACGAGGAGCCGTGCGCGGGTTGGGAGTGAAGGGGGACACGAAGGCCGTATCTGCAGGTTCCCGGCGGAAAGTAGGGGCAAGAAGTTAACCTGCCTGCAAGATCTCAATGATCCGATCGGTGACCGACATGACGGCCAGGTCGTTGAGACGTCCAGCTCGATAAAGAATCAGGTCGACACTGGCAGAAAACAGCCGGTTCGGCCGGATATTGCTCGGTTTGTGGAGTGTTCCCTCTGCAAAGTCGAGGTCGGTAATACCGACGGCGTAGCGATCCCGGACCTGCTGACTCGTGATCTGGCAGAGAATTACATCGTCTCCTCCGGGCGCCGCAACGACAAGGGCCGGCCGCCGCTTCACCGTCGACAGATCCGAGAAGGGAAACGGCACAACGATAACATCTCCCTTTACAAATCGCTCCACGCCTCGTCCTCCTCGGGCCGGAGCCAATCTTTCCGGAGCACGGGCTCGCTCGCGAGCGCGGTGTCGGGGGCGGCCTTCCTGCGCCGGGACTTGAGGAACCGGATGAAATCGAGCACCTCACCGTATGTCCGGGGCGGCAGGTCATCGAGCTCGCTGATGATCTCCTCTTTTACCTGAGTCATGGCAGCCTCACCTCTGCGGTCTATGATCCTCTGGTGCTTCAATCTACATATCTCTGTCTGAAGAAAGGTCATTTATCGGGGTGATCCATGCCCCTCTGCGAGCCGTACCTACTGCAGAATCACCGCCATAACCCCTATATAGTCTCGTGGACAATCCTCCACAGGAGGGATCGCGTGTCGGAAACTCGTCTCCGTTATACGGTTCTTATGGAACAAAATGAGGATGGAGGGTATACCGTAACGGTACCGTCCCTTCCGGGATGTGTCAGCGAGGGGTCTACCTGGGAAGAGGCGCTGGCGCATATCGAGGAGGCGATCGCAGGATACGTCGAGGTGGCCAGGAAACTCGGCAAACCAATCCCGGTTGAGGTCTCCGTTCCCTTGAACACGAGCAACGCCGGGACATGAAACTTCCGAGAACCACCGGTGCAAAGGTGGTCGGTGCTCTCAGGAAAGCCGGGTTCGAGGTGGTCGGCACCCGGGAAAGCCATCACTACCTCTATCACGCGCAGCGTGACGTCATCGTCACTGTTCCCGTGCATCCCAAACAGACCCTTGCGCCCAGGACTCTTCAGACGATTCTTTTTCAGGCCGGGATCACTGTCGACGAGTTCCGGGCACTCTTGTAGTCTGTTGCCCGTTCGTTCTCCTGCCGGTTCCCGGTAGAAAGTAGCGGCAGGAGGTTACTCTGCCTGCAGGATCTCGACAGCCTCCCGTGCCATCGCTATCGCCTCGTCGACGGTCTCTCCGGACGTGACGCAACCGGGGAGGGCCGGCACGGTGACGGTATATCCGCCTTCCGGCTCCTTCCGGAGGAGGATACGGTAACTGACAGGTTTTCATCGCATCACGTCCCTGCTCATGATGATACACTCCCCGAGGATCTAAGAGGTCTCCGTGCGTGTACCACCTCGCCCGAATCACTCACCGCGGAACGGCATCTGCGAGGTCGTAGATGAGAATGTTTGTATCGAGCAGGTACCGTTTCATGTCCGGTCCCACTCGTCCCGCAGATTCCGGACCTCAGCCTCCAGGTCGAGATCCAGGTCCCGATATATCCCCCGGTATCTCGCGGGCTCGGCAACCCCGACAGGTCTGTCTGCAGGTTTTCCGGCGGTCAGGCTCTCCTAGAGGTCAATGGGCACGATAACGTCGGTCTTCCTGCCTTCTGCGGCACAGATATAGTGCATTCCCATGCCGGACACTCCAGATTATGCGTATGTGAGCGCTCCGGACAGATTATAGTTGTCCTGCTCTAACCCCTTCATTGAGGGGTCATCCATTTCTCTCACCTCACGCTCCAGGATAAACGCTCCCTGATGCCCCCGTTGCCGTAGGGATCCCGACCGTGAGGGCGAGCTGCTCACGGATCCAACGGAGACCCGCTCGCGGTCAGGTCATCGCGGAGGGCCTGCATCGCGGATCTGAGAGGGGGGAGATCATCATGGATCGTCCTCCAGATGATCGCCCTGTTGATCCCGAAGTAGGCGTGGATCAGTTTGTCGCGCATACCGGCCATCTCGGTCCAGGGGTTTCCGGGATAGTTCTCCCTGACCGATCGGGGAATACACTTCGCCGCCTCGCCGATCACTTCCAGCGCCCGCGTGACCGCGTAGACGGTCTTGTCGTCCTCGGAGAACTCCTCATACGACATGCCCCGGGTGAAGATCTCGATCTTCTCGACGGCATCAAGGATATCGTCCAGGTAGTCGAGCGTGCTACGCGGGGCCGTCATACGTAGATAACCTCTTTTAAGATGCGGCGGCCGATACGGGGCTTGAGCGCGCTCCTTTCGACAAGATCCACCGGTCTACCGAGGATCTCGGACAGGTGCCGCTCAAGCCTGAGATACCCGAAGATCCCCGGCACCTCGGAGAACTCGACCAGGATGTCCACGTCGCTTCCCTCGTGCTCCTCGCCACGCCGGCACGAGCCGAAGATGCCGATGGATCCGACGTGGTAGGTCTCCTCCAGGTGCGCCTTGTTCCTTCGGAGAATGCCGATGATCCTCGCACACTCCCCGCCGGCCTCGCGGGTGACGGTATCCATTCCTGATCGGGATATGCGTCTTCCTCTCTAGTATAGGTATCCCGGGGTACGCCGGTTCACGGGGTCCGGCCCGGGCGTTCATCCCGGGACTTCGACGGTGAGCCTGTGTTCCAGGCCACCCTTCTTCGGTCGGAATCTCTTCCCCCTCTCCCGCAGGCTCTCGATATAGACCTCGAGGGCCTCCCGTGCCATCGCTACCGCCTCATCGATGGTCCCCCTGAGCGTGACGCGAGCACGGGCGAGGGCCGGCACGGTGACGGTGTACCCGCCCTCCGGCTCCTTCCGGAGGAGAATGCGGTAGCTAGCAGGTTTCATCGCATCGGGTCCCCTGTAAGAACACGGGGCCCGTTGACACTTAAGGAGCACCGCCCGAACCCTTTATCACCCCGGACTCCAACATCTACTCAAAGTTGAAAGTTGCCTATGCCTGACGATCTGATAGCAATCGTGGAAGAGTCCGAGGACGTGAACAGCGCCCTCATCTCCCGGGTGCGCCTGGAGATACTCTGGGCGCTCTCCGAGCTCGGCGAGGACGGGGCCACCGCACGGCAGCTCAAAGCCGGGCTGAACCTGAGCGACGGCGTGCTCTACGCAAACCTCAAGAAGCTCGTCGAGATGGGATACCTCCGCTCCGAGAAGGTGACGCTTGAGGAGAAGGAACTCGACCTCTACGCCATCACCCCGGAAGGGCTCGCCGAGTGGCAGCGTGTCCGGGGCTGGCTCTGCAAACTCCTGGGCTGCGCAGGTGATCACTGTGGACGATAGAAGCAAAGTCATTGCCTGCTTCCGGGAGGCGGGGTTCCGGATGGACAAAGACCTCTTCGAGCACCGGCTCATCGCCCAGAAGCTCGTCTACCTGCTGAAACTGAAGGGCATCGAGTTCGCGTATCCGTTTCGCCTCTACGTCCGGGGACCCTACTCGCCGGACCTTGCACGGGAGTATTACCAGCACGCCGACGAGTTTTCCCGGTGCGAGACGGCGAGCACACTCTCCCCCGCCGAGGCGGATTCGGTTGCCGAACTCACTGCTCTCTTCGACAAAAGCCCGTCCCTGCTTGAGATCGGGGCGACCTACGGGTATCTGGCCTACGAGATGCACCAACCGCCACAGCAGGCGTACCGGACTGTCAGGAGGATGAAGTCCTTCTATTCGAGCGAGCAGATCGTCAAGGGTGTCAACCGGGCGAAGCAGTACCTCTTCGTCCCCACCGATGAGGAGAAGGCGGCGCTCGACGCCGAGTTAGAGGAGTGGCAGCGGGCCAGTATCCGGTCGATGAGGCATTAGGATGCGCCGGAGCAGGGGCGATATCTGGTTCGTCGATCTCACCGACGCACGGGGGCACGAGCAGAGCGGGCTTCGGCCCGCCGTGATCCTCGCGTCGCCTACGGGGGTATAACCATCGTGGTCCCGCTGACGACGACCCCGGCGGCTTTTTCATTCCCGCACATCCATGGCATCGAGAAGAGTGCGGAGAACGGGCTCTCCTCCGACAGTGCTGCGCTGGTCTTCCAGATTGTTGCTCTCTCGCAGGACCGTTTCGTCAGGAAGATCGGAGAGTGCGCGGCCGAGGATATGGAGGCGATAAACGTCATTCTGAAAGACCTGCTCTCGCTGGGATAGCAGGCAGGAACGGTACGAACTATGAAGATGCATAAGGAGATTCTTGCCGCCTTCCCCGGTCTCTCGGTTGCGGAGGGTGATGTCGGACCGCTCTCGATTCAGGAGAAGAGCCCGCGCCTGGAAGCCCTGAGAGACGAGACCGTCCAGTCAATAAGAGAACGATATACGCTGGAGAGGATCAAAGATGAACCTCTCTTCAGGGCGTACAGGGACTTCTTCTGGAAGGTGGGCGTCGATCCGACCAAAACGCGGCCCGCCTCGGAAGCGCTGGTGAGAAGGATCCTGGCCAAAAAGATGCTCCCGGCGATCAACACCGCGGTGGACGCCTATAACCTGGCCTCGATTCGCACAGGCATACCCATCGCCGCGTTTGATGCCGATACCCTGGCCGGGGACCTCTCTATGCGGTTTGCAGAAGAGGGCGAAGAGTTCCTCGGCATCGGGATGGCAGCACCCGTCATGCTCCATAAGAACCAGGTCATCCTGACAGATGACGACGAGATCGTCGCCGTCTACCCGTACCGGGACTCGGATGCAACAAAGATTACCCTCGCCACAAAGACGGTACACATTGTGGCATGCGGCGTGCCGGGGGTTGAGAGAGAGAAGGTGCATTCGGCATACGAACTGGCTGTTGCATACCTGCAGGAATACGCTTTGGGCACCCGGTGAATCTTCGACCACCGTCTATTGCCCGGCAACCGGGATGGCCGGGGGAAGCGACCGGAGGTCGACCTGGAGAATAGCGCGGGCGGTGCTCCCCCCTCACCACGCCCGGCCGCAGCGCGGGCAGCGATCCCGGTGAACGGAGAGGATCGAACCGCACTGCGGGCATCTCCAGCGGACCTCCTCCTGCTCGACGAACGCCGCGACGCCCCGCTCCTGGATATCGCGGAGGTTCTCCAGCATGCTCATCCGGTACTTTGTCGTGTAGCGCTTATCAAGGCGTCTCAGCCGCGGGCAGGGATATCCGGCGCAGTCGTAGCAGTAGTCTCCCGTGCGGTCTTCGCAGGTCCTGATCCTGCATCCGGCGCAGTACCGGGGCAGTCTGCCGGCATCCTCCGTCCGGCAGCCGGGACAACGGTTCTTCTCCCGGAGATAGCCGATGCAGAGCCCGCAGTTCATTCCGCAGGGGGCGATCAGGCCGGGAGAGAGGGGGGTCATGATCTCCCGTATGATCGCGGCAGGGCAAGAACGTTCTCTTTTGGGTCCGCCTCAGGACGAAACGGAGGTGACCACCAAGCACCGCACGTATCCTCCTTCATCGGAGACCTCGACCGATGACCCGCCCGAGGATGATCGTTCCCGCACACCCAGGGCGTCGAGGCCTTTTTGCCCGGGTGCCGCCGTATCCGTGCCGGTTCTTCCCGGGACGTGCCCGCAGGAGGTGCGTCCCGGACCGGCGGCGATGTACGTCGCATCCCGTATGACGCAGCGCTTGACGGTGAGACCCGGTGCTCCGAGTTGCCGCTGGAACCCAGCCCGGATAGCAGCGTCTCTCAAGCGATTCTCATCGGAGACAGTCATCTTCGGAACGTCTCGCCGGTTTGAGGGCGCAGGGGGCCCACCCGGGCGAGGCCTTTCCTGCCGGGGCCCTCTCCCCGCCTTCACCCGGACGCGACATGAGTTGTGTGCATGCTCCGCCGTACTCCAATATTTAAATATCATAACTAACAGTTACTAACTAACCGGCAGTTATAATATAATCAAGGGATGTACTATTGGTGAGACTACCTTCGGGCAGCCTGGAGATACGCCTCCCGGTTGGGGGAGGGATGGATCAGATAGAGACTCAACGGAGAGAAATCCCGTGGGAACGTGTATAGAAGGGAAAAACTCGGAGTCACGGGAATCGGGGGCTATCATGGAGCATAAAGCAACATTTGCAGTCAACTGCCTGCACAGGCAGTACCCGGAACCGGACCGGCTCCCGGACGACGCATGCCTGGTGTTTGTCCGCGACGGGGGAGTCTGCGTCAGGAACGGCAGCGCGCCGACTATCTTTGAGGGAGTATGCCCGGAAGGGCTGAAGAGGGATGCCCAATATCTCGGCCACCGGGGACCGGTTGCCTGTTATGCCGTCGAGGTCCCCGGCGACCTGCCCCTGCCCGACGGGCTGGCACATTCCGGCGTACGCGAACTTGCCGGCCTCATCCCGGACGAGGAACTTGCCGTTGCCGGGCTTGCGGTTCAGATCATCGATTACGACAGGAACACCCGGTTCTGCGGGAGGTGCGGCACACCAACAGAACCTGCACGGACCGAGCGGGCCAGAGTCTGCCCGTCCTGCCACCGGATCGTCTATCCCCGGCTCTCCCCGGCGATCATCGTGCTGGTAAGAAAGAACGACGCCATCCTCATGGTCCGGGGAGTCAGGGCGCCACCCGGCAGGTACAGCCTCGTTGCCGGTTTTGTCGAGCCCGGCGAGACGATCGAGGATGCCGTGCGCCGCGAAGTCCGCGAAGAAGCGGGGATCGCGATCAAGAATGTCCGGTATCGTGCAAGCGAACCGTGGCCGTTCCCCGATTCACTCATGATCGGGTTCGTCGCCGAGTACGACGGAGGAGAAATTGTCCCGGACGGTGTTGAGGTCGAGAGCGCCGTATGGGTTGACCGCGACCATCTCCCGGCTCTTCCTCCGAGACTCAGCCTGACCCGTGCGCTCATCGACGACTGGGTAGCGTCGCAGGGTCCGGAACAGGAATGAAGGCGGTGAAAGCGATGAAGAGACTGAACGTCGTTGCATTCAATGGCAGCCCCCGGAGAGACGGCAACACGTCCATCCTGATCCGGCGTATCCTCGACGAACTTGAGAACGAAGGCATCGAGACGGACCTTGTCCAGGTCGGCGGGCAGATGATCCGGGGATGCACCGATTGCCGGAGATGCTTCGAGAACAAGGATCTGCGGTGTGTCGTTGACGACGACATCGTGAACGACTGTATCGAGAAGATGGTCGAGGCCGACGGGATCATCCTCGGCTCCCCGGTCTACTTCCTCGACGTCACGTCCGAGATGAAAGCCCTGATCGACCGGGCAGGCGTGGTAGCCAGGGCAAACGACGGGCCCTTCCGGCGCAAGGCGGCAATCGCCGCGGCAGCGGTGCGGAGATCCGGGGCAAACCATACCGTCGATACCCTGCTGCATTTCATGCTCTACAGCGGGATGACGGTCACGGGAGCCCCGGTGATCGGCATCGGCCGGGATATCGGGGACGTCCGGAGAGACGAAGAAGGGATAGCAAGGGCAAAAGAAGCCGGAAAGAACATGGCCTGGCTGCTGAAGACGATCGCGTCCGCGGATCAACCGGAGGAGACCATATGAAGATAGATTCGCTGAAACTGGTCTGTTTCTCGCCCACGGGAAGATCAAAGACGGTCATCCAGGGTATCGCACGGGGAATCAACCACAACATGGTGGAACTCATCGACATCACCACGCCGCAGGCAAGAATTAAGCCGCTGGAGACGTCGGCAAATGAACTCCTCATCGTTACAGTCCCCGTGTACATGGGAAGGGTGCCGGCCCTCTTGATGGACTGGCTGCAGGCGATCAGGGCCCATGATACGCCTGCGGTAAGTGTCGTCGTCTATGGCAACCGGGTGTATGACGATGCACTCATCGAGTTAAACGATATGCTGGTTCAGCGTGGGTGTAGGGCGATCGCCGGGGGAGCATTCATCGGGGAACACTCGTTCTCCAGCGCCGGGACGCCGACGGCAGAAGGCCGCCCGGATGCAGCCGACCTGCACCTGGCAGAGACGTTCGGGCGAAAGATACGGGAGAAACTCGAGGCCATTCCATCAGTCGACCGGATCCCTGACGTAGCGATACCCGGCTGCTGCCCCTACCGGGGAGACCCGACGCTCTGGACGGTGGACTTCATCGCGGTCAGCGATGCGTGCACCCGGTGCGGGACCTGTGCGGAGGAGTGCCCCACGGGCGCGATCGATCCGGACGAGGGTTACTCGACCGACCCGGAGAAGTGCATCACGTGCTGTGCCTGCATCAAACGCTGTCCCGCGCACGCGAGAACGATGAAGTCCGGCCTGGTCTGGGACGCTTCGGTGCGGTTGAGCACGTTGTATCGGGAGCGCAAGGAGCCCGAGTACTTCCTGTGACGGAATATTCCTCCCGGCAGATGGGGAGTTCCAGGAAAGGGATCTGGTGAAGCGGAAGTATGGGAATCGCCGAGAGAAGACGACGGGAGAAAGAGCAGCGAAAAGCCGAGATCATCGATGCAGCCGAGCGTCTCTTCTTTGCCCGGAGTTACGAAGACGTCTCCATGGACGATATCGCCCACGAGGTCGAACTGAACAAGGCCACCATCTACCTCTACTTCAAGAATAAGGAGGCCCTCTTCGCGACGATCGTCCTCCGCGGTGTCCGGATCCTCACGGAGAGATACACCGAGTGCATGGAAAGAGAGGTTCTCGGCATCGTCAAAGTGGTCCTGATGGGCCAGGCGTATTACCGGTTCTCGCAGGAATACCCGGACTATCTTCGGCTCATCCACTTCTACGGGTCCGAACGGTTCTCGAGGGAGAACCCTTATGCTGCAGAGATCGGGAAAGGCTACGGCACCTGCCGCCGGATCCTGGCGGATGCGATTCGGGAGGGGATCGATGACGGGACGATCCGACCCGACCTCGATCCGTTCCTGACCTCGATGTACCTTATGATATCCTTCATGGGCATCCTCTCCCTGGAGAACAGGTGGAAGCTGGTGATTGAGGCGGAAGGGTTCAGCTACGAGCAGTTCGCGAGCGAGTTCTTCCGGTTCATCACGCCGGCCATCGCTCCCGACGGGAGAACCCACAGCACGGACCTCAGGGACTTTGAATCATCCGGATTCTTGTTGACCGGACCTCCGGCACTCAAGAAGGAAAAGAGGAGGCAACCTTAATGTTAGCCTTTCACCCGGCCGACCGGCACGCTTTCACTCAGACGCTATCGGCATCCTCGTCACATTCGAGGATGAACGCTCCCTGATACCCGCACTGCTTACAGTGATAGAGCGTCGCGTACAGGCCACGGGCATCCCAGGAGATCTCGGTGCTCCGGCATACCGGGCAGCGGAGAACCTTCCGGGCCGATTCGCTCATACACTCTCTTGAGAGCCCCCAGGATTTGACGGTATCGCATCTCCCCGGCCCAACCCCGGTCGGGTATGGCGCCGCGCCTGACGGTGAGACCCGGCGCTTCGACCGCTGCCGGTGCGCTGATCGTCTGGGCATGAGAACTTCGTCCTGATTCGGGCTGATCAGTTGCCAAACGTACATATAGTTCTCCGGGTATGGACGGTTATGAAGATCATACTGACCAGCATATTTGTGGACGATCAGGACAGGGCTCTGAGATTCTACACCGATGTGTTGGGCTTTGTGAAGAAAAGCGATGTTTCTGCCGGAGAGTACCGGTGGCTTACCGTCGTCTCCCCCGACGATCAAGGCGGGACCGAACTTCTGCTTGAGCCGAACGCCAATCCCGTAGCGCGGGCATACCAGAAAGGAATCTATGAACAGGGTATCCCCGCCGCGTCCTTTGGTGTTGAAGACACCCGTGCGGAGTACGGGAGACTGAAAGGGCTGGGTGTGAAGTTCACGATGGAGCCGACGGAAGTTCTCGACCGGGTGACCATAGCAGTCTTCGACGACACCTGCGGCAATCTCATCCAGATTCAGACGACGCCTGAATGACCTCTTTCGTTGGAGGCATCCCCGGAGCGGGTGAAACTCTGGATACCGCCCGCGAGCACGCCGATCCACAAGCGGTGCGATGCGGCTTTGCCCCACGGGAGCAGGTTTCTCCTCCTCCCGCCTTCCTACCCAGGAGTCGGCCGTGGAGCATGAACCAGAGCCTGATTGACGGCGTTCAAACGAACTTCCGCTCACAAGGTTGATACCCCTGCAGGCATCCATATACTCCAGGGAGCGCCGGGATGGATCTTGCAACGTTCTTTGAGGATGAGGGAGTCGACGTCTACTGCTCGGTCGGCATCGAGGCGCTCAGCGACGCGGACAGGACAGCGGTGCTGCAGTTCCTCCCGGCCGCCCGGTCCGTGATCGTCTTCGGAAAGGAAGTCCCGGTCCCGGTATACCGGCTGCCGCAAAGGGAGAAGACCCGCGAGATGCTTCGGATTGCAGAGCGTCTCGACAACGCTGCCCTACGGCTCGCCGGCTGCCTCGAGGCGGAGCAGATCCCGGCCCGGCCCGTCCCGCTCTATCTCCCCGTGCGGCTTGTCGACGGGAAGGTCCAGGGCGTCGTCCGCATGAAGCAGATTGCAGCGGCCGGGGGGCTTGGAGAGATCGGGAAGAACACCCTCCTCCTCAATCCCCGCTTCGGTTCGCGGCTGCTCCTCGGCGGTGTCGTGACCGCGTCCCCGGGTCAGAAGACAGGAAAGAGAGCCGGACCGAGCGGCGCTCCGCTCTGCACGGGGTGCGGAGCCTGTACCCGGGCGTGCCCGAACGGAGCGGTGGGACCGGACGGCGTCGATGCGTTTCGGTGCCGGACCGTGCGCACCTGGGTCCCGCCCGGAGCAGTCCCGGTCGTGAAGTGGCTGATCCGGCGGCAGGTGCTGCTCAGAAGGATAGCCCCGCTTGCGCCGGCGGTCGCCAGGATTGCAACGATCCGGTGCAGCCTCTGCGTCACCGCGTGCCCGGCATTTCCGGGAGGGGCCGAGGAGGAGAATTCCCGCCCCGACCTATCGGGGACTCCCGTGACGTCTGCCGGCGCAAGCGGCAGCACCGGCAAAAGAGTATCGTCACCGTTCCGGTGCCCTCCGGGGCACCTCTTGCGCCCGGGACGCTCCGGACGATCTCTTTCCGGGCCCGGATACCGGCGATGAGTTTCAAGCGCTCCTGTGCCTTCCCGGCTCGTGAGATCGGGGAGAGGGGCGTAACATCCGGGCCGGCAGAGTCTCGACCATCTGCGCCGGTGCCTGTCGCCCGGCATCCGGAACAGGCACGCCACAGGGTCTACTATTGTTGTAACGGCCCAGTCTTCGGTCGAAAGCGTGTTTTTCTCTCGAATGGAAGCAGCGATTGGTCTCCGGAGCAAACGAACAGAAGAAACGGGAAGAATGCGGGGCATCCTTCCACTGTGGTGGCTGCTGGATGAGATTCCTACTTCCTGCAGTTCTCGCCGGTTCCGTCCTGCAGCCTGAGCTGGTCACGGGTCTGATCGCCGTCACCTGTCGCTACAGGGGTCGTCGTGCAGGACCCATCGCGGAGTTGATCGCGGGTCTGGTCAAGGTCTCCGCTGCAGATACCGTTGCAGGCATACTGGCAGCCGGGGCAGTCTTCGTTTGCATTGCCGGCTCCTCCGGACCACAGAGCCGCAGCGCTCGCCGGTATGGCAAACGCAAGCAGAACCAGAAGAACGGCTCCAAGCCCGAGGGCAATCGTTCGCTTGGTCATGTTGCTTCCCCCCTGCGGTTACCGGATCTGCCCGGCACCGCTGTACCCTGATTGACATGGGTATGGCATAAGCACCTACCATGGTGCGAGTCGGATCATTGAACCGGATGGTTCAATATACTGGATCCCGGGGCACGCAAGAGTCTCTACGGCGGCTTATGGGCATATTGCAGCATAGCGTCGTGCCCCGGGCACTCCCTCCCCCGGTACTGCACCCCCATGTCGAACCAGCGGTTCACCTCCCCTAAAAACACTGTGCGCGCCGGGTCTCCGTATGCTGCTCCCTGGTGCCGGCCAGGACTGCTCCGATCAGCCGGCGATCCGCTCTTCCCGAACGCCCTGGTCCCGCTGAAAAAGACGTTCCACTACGTTACGCATCTTGCAGCATTCCGGCCCAGACCGGTCCGGCCTTTCCCGCTCTACCTCCCCGTGGGGCTTTTCGACGAGAAGGTGCAGGATGTCGTCCGAATAAAGCAGATTTTAGCAGCCATAGGGAAGAGGGGGAGGGATAAGACCCGGATCTCTTTGTCCATCCGTTTCCAACGGGTTAAGTTACTCCGGGATCCATTATACCACATGGATATCTTCGATTCGGTCTACCGGAGCACGCCGCCCTGGGACATCGGCCGGGCCCAGAAGGCGTTCGTCGACCTCGCCCGGGCAGGAGAGGTTACGGGCTCCGTCCTGGATGTGGGATGCGGCACGGGGGAGCACGCCCTCTTCTTTGCAGAGAGAGGCCACGAGGTGCTCGGGGTCGACACCGCTTCCCTTGCGATCCGGACGGCGAAGGAGAAGGCTGCGGCACGGGGGCTCCGGGCGCCGTTCCGCGTCTGGAACGCCCTGGACCTCGCCGGGCTTAAGCGGACGTTTGATACCGTCATCGACTCCGGCTTCTTCCATGTCCTCCCCGACGAAGACCGGCCCGTCTTCGTAAAAAGCCTCGCAGCTGTTCTCGAACCCGGCGGAAACTACTTCATGCTCTGCTTCAGTGACCAGAACCCCGGCGAATACCCGCTCCCGAGGAGGATCACGCAGGAGGAGATCCGGGAGACCTTCCGCGAGGGCTGGCTCATCAACTACATCAAGCCGGCGGTCTTCGAGAACGTCGTCCAGCCCGAAGGGCACCATGCCTGGCTCTCGTCGATATCAAGGATAGGGCAGGGCTGACAGGGTCAATTCTGCCGGGGCACGCCGCCTCCAATCCTCTCATCGTCGGCGCTATCCCTGAAATCCCGGAGCACGTCAGCCTGAGTGCGACGATTTGGCCTGAATACGTATCTCAAACATCCCCACTGTTACCCCCGGTATTCCGCCACAAAGGCGCTGAAATTACCATAGCGCCACATCCAACCGCGATACATTTGCGAGTGTTTAAATGCCCACTTCTGCAATAAAATCCTGAAGGAGAATCTGGTATGACCGTCAAGAACATCCTGATCGTCGCCATTGTTGCGCTGATCGTCGTTGCCGCAGGGGTCATGATTGCATTTGCCCCCGGCGAGACCGAACCGACCCCCGGCACGATCGTGCCGGTGCAGAAGGTGCTCACGCTGGACGAGGCAAAGGCCCTCGCGGCGGAGATTGCAGGGCAGATCGACGGCGATGCTCTTGCCGCGCTCAAGCCCGGCGACGAGAACACGTCGGCGTACATCGCCATCCACGACCGGCTCAACGCGTTCCGGGACGAAAACCCCGAGATCGTCTACATCTCTACGATGCGCAAGGTGGAAAACGGCACCGAGCATATCGTTGATGCAGACTACGGCAGCACCGGTGCATACGCAATCGGTGGCGGGTACCGCGCTGTGAAACCCGGAAACCCGTATCCCACCGGCTTTGAAGAACCCTTCGCTGAGGTTTACTCCGCCGTGTACGGGTATGCTCCGGTGAGGAACGCGGCCGGCGCCGGCGTCGGGCTGGTCTGCCTCGAGCCGAACGGGTCGATCGGGCAGGAGAGGCTCGAAGCCCTCGCGGTGGAGGTTGCAGGCAAGATTGACGGCGACGCTATGGCGGCGCTCAAGCCCGGCGACGAGAGTACCCCGGCATTCACCGCCATCCGCGATGAACTCAACATCTTCCGGACCGCAAACCCTGAGATCTTCTACATCTACACGATGCGGAAAGCCGGAAACATCACCGAATACGTCGTGGATGCGGATTACGGCAGCGACAACAACGCCCTCGCGATAGGCGAAGGCTACACCCTGACGGACCTCGACACCGTCTTGCTTGCCGGCTTTGAGGAACCCACGGCTGAGATCTACAGTCTCATCTGCGGGTATGCCCCGATAACAAACGCGAGCGGCGCCAGCGTCGGGATGGCAGCCATCGAAGCAGGGAACCCAATCACGCAGGAGCGGCTGAAAGCTCTCGCGGTGGAGGCTGCAGGAGAGATCGACGGCACCACGATGGCGGCACTCAAGCCCGGCGACGAGACGACCCCGGCGTTCACCGCCATCCGCGATGAACTCAACACCTTCCGTGACGCAAACCCCGGGGTCGTCTATGTCTACACCATGCGCAAGACCGAGAACGCCACCGACTACGCCGTTGACGCAGACTACGGCAGCGCGTACGCGGCCGCAATAGGCGACGTCTACGTGCCCACGGAGGAGGACGTCGCGTTCCTCGCCGGCTTTGAGGAACCCTCTGCTGAACCCGGGTTCTACATCGATGAGTGGGGCAACGAGACCGCCACCATCCTCTCCGGGTATGCCCCGGTCAGGGACGCGACCGGCACCGTCGTCGGGCTCGTCGGCGTCGACATGGGGTTCGTTCACGAGTCATAGACTTCCGGAAATTATCGGGATGGGGGGGTGAACCGCCCGTCCCGGTGCGGCAGAGGGGAAGAACCCCTTCACCGCCCCCGGCACATAACCCTTTAAAAATCGTTTTTTTGCTCATGGCGCGGGCACCGCTCCCGGTCGTTCCGGAAAGAATAACTCTCCCGGCAGCAAGGACGTAGCATGGACCGCACAACTTCCCGGGCGGACCGGTGCAGCACAGGATCGCCGGTGCCGAAGGGAGACCGGATGGCTCTTCTGAAGGAGATCGCCGCGTTCACCCGCGAGCATGCGGATATCATCGCCAGGTATCACCTCCATACGATGGACGACCTCAAACGGATCGAAGAGGAGTGCTGGAGGCTTCACGACGAGGCGTGCAGCAGGGGCGCCTGCGGGAGCGCCGGGGAACTTGTGGAACTCGAGTACCTCATCGGCCGGGCAAAGGAGATGAAGGCGAAGAGGATGGAGGGGGAGCGAGGGCCGGGGTGATCCCCCTGATGCGTCGTTATCACGAGGGTCTGACCCGGCGGATCCGTACCGCCGGGTACCTTTAAATGCCTCTACCCGATCCATCCTCCCGGAGTGAGGAGATCGTGCCAGACATTCTTCTTCCCGGCGCCGCCCCGGAACGGGTGGGCCTCGAGTTCGTCACCGGAGGATTCACCATGCCCGTTGCGCTGGCATCCCCGGACGACGGGACAGGACGGCTCTTCGTCGCCGACCTCCCCGGCGTCATCCGGGTCATCGACGCCGGCGTTAATGAGCCCTTCCTCGATATCACCGGCCGGGTTGTCGACCTCCGCACCGGCTACGACGAGCGCGGGCTCCTCGGCCTCGCGTTCCACCCGAAGTTCAGGGAGAACGGCAGGTTCTTCGTCTACTACAGCGCCCCGCTCCGGGACGGGGCGCCGGAGGGCTGGGACCACACGAGCAGGGTATCGGAGTTTGCCGTCTCCACGCCCAACCGGGCGGACCCCGGGTCAGAGCGGATGATCCTGGAGGTCGACCAGCCCCAGGCCAACCACAACGGCGGCTCGATCGCTTTCGGCCCCGACGGTTACCTCTACATCCCGCTCGGTGACGGCGGCGGCGCAAACGACGTCGGGAGAGGTCACCCGCCGGGAGGGAACGGGCAGGATATCGAGACGCTGCTTGGGAAAATTCTCCGGATCGACGTTGACGGCGAGAAACCCTATGGTATCCCGGCGGACAACCCGTTCGTCGGAAGAGAGGGCCGGGACGAGATCTACGCTTACGGTCTCCGCAACCCCTGGCGCACGGCCTTCGACGCCGGGGGCGAGCACCGGCTGTTTGCCGCCGATGCCGGGCAGTACCTCTGGGAGTCGGTGAAGATCATCGTCCCGGGCGGCAACCACGGCTGGAACCTCAGGGAAGGCAACCACGCCTTCGACCCCGGCAACCCCCGCGAGTCGCCGGCGGACGCGCCCCGGACCGGCCGGCGGGGCGAGCCACTGATCGACGCGATCATCGAGTACCCGAACGCCAACCAGCCCGGCGGCATCGGGGCGGTCGTCATCGGCGGCTACGTCTACCGGGGGAGGGCGATTCCCGCGCTCGTCGGGCGCTATGTCTTCGGGGAGTGGAACCGGGCGGGGACCGATGGGGACGGGATCATCTTCAGTGCGACGGAAGATCCCGGCGGCCAGTGGGATTTCACCGAGGTCGAGGTGGCCGGGAGCCGGACCGTCGGGGCGTATGTTCTCGCGTTCGGGGAGGACGCGAAGCACGAGCTCTACGTCCTGACCGCAGAGGAACGGGGACCGGTCGGGGAGACCGGTCGGGTCTACCGGCTCGTGCCGGCACCCTGATCCGGGTTTTGTTGAATGCGAGTCTAAAACTTCGTAAGGTCCTCCCCGACACCCCGCATGGCCGTCTCGAAGTCCCGCATCCGTGCAAAGTCCGGCGTGGAAAAGACCAGACGGTAGCCGTCGGGGTCGCTCACCACGACGTCGCGGGTGTTCCAGGGCCGGTCCACCGGGCCTTCGATGACCGCACCGGCCTCTCTGATCCTTGCGGCGAAGGCGTTGAGTTCGGCGATCCGGTCAACCGGATCGCCGGAGAACGCGAGCGTGATCGTGACGCCGCGGCCCGGCTCCCTGCTATCGTCTCTGCAGGGCACGAGCAGGATGTCCTGGTGCTTCAGCCGCCGGACGTGCGCAAGGTGTGTCCTCGGTCCTGCATTCGGTAGACCAGGGAGAACCCCAGGACCCGAACGAAGATGTAATTGTCGAATCTCTCCGGCGCACGGGGGCAAGAACTTCCTGAACGTCGCCCGAAGGGCGGGGAACGAGCGTATCGTAAGCCCCGGACTACTGGATCTTTAAGAGGATAGAGACCAGCACGAAGAGGAGGAGGCCGTTGATCACGACGATCCCTGCGATGACCGTGCCCGGAGCGAGGCCGGGCACGAGCATGGTTATGCCGAAGGTGATCGATACGACATTCAGCACCGTCTGGGTGACCAGCAGCTGCTTGAGGAGGTGGGGAAGAGCAACGGGCTCGGTAGGGGGGTTCCTGAGGTCGTGCAGCATCGAGAGGAGTCTCTTTGTCAGGAGGACCGCTCCGCCGGTGATGTTCAGGAGGCCGAGGAGGACCTGGATCACGCCGGTCAGGAGCCCCGGGACAATGCACGAGACGGCACCCATTGCGGCAAAGACGATCCCCGTGGCCATCAGCAGCCGGGAGCGCCGGTACTGGCCTACCGGGGTATCCCCGAGAGCCAGCATCTGGATGGCCATGATGACGAGCAACAGGCCGAGCTGACCGTCCGGGGAGAACGGGAGCACCCCCTGGTTTACGGGGAAGAGCAGCAGCCCGAGAAGGACCAGGAGGGTTGCGACCGGGAGGACGATCGCAACCGGGAGGGGAAGGGAGACCTCGCGGAACAGGCCGGTGCCGTCCTTTTGATAAAGACCGTTCGGGGTCATTGCGATCCCACCTGAGCCTTCGTCTCACTCGGGGGGTACACCCGGGAGACCTTCTGGATGCACCAGGAGAGGTAGAAGAAACTGATGCCGTAGACGATGAGGAGGACCGCTGTCTCGCGGTCGGTCGTGATGCCGGGCAGAAGCGTGACCATGCCCAGGATTATCGACATGACATATACAAGGATACAGGCGAGCGTCAGCTGCCGCAGGATTCCGGGAACCTTCAGCCATATCCTGGCCTTCTCCGCCGAGAAGAACAACTGGAGAAGGAGAGCGATCCCGCCGGCAAAGAGCAGTACTCCGACAAGGCTGCGGACCAGTGCGCTCACCGGGCCGGGAACGAAGCAGGCAAGCATCCCGATGACTGCCGTGCTGATCCCGATGATGATGATCGGCCACGAGCGGCGGAGATCCCCGAACGGGGTCTTCCCCATCGTGATGATCTGAAACGCGACGATCACGAGGAAGAGGCCGTAGGTGCTGTCAGGGGAGTACGGCAGTTCTCCCGTGTGAATCCTGAAGAGAAGCAGACCAAAGATGAGCATGAAGACGCCGAAGACGAGCAGGATGACGACCTCAAGGGAGATATCCAGCTCCTTTCCTGCCGTTGAGTCTGCTCTTCTATTCCGTGGGCTCTCTGGCGTCAATTGAATCTCTCCCTCAATGGATCCGATAGCAGGGGTCCGTGTACGAACTATCGGATAAATAATTGGTTTAGCGTTCAGGGTTTATTTATAGCTAGATGTTCGGGTACTGTCTTCCCCGGGTCCTCGCCGGCAAATCTCACCCCCGTGTCGTCCCGGAACACCGGTGGCAGGGAGGAGACGGTCGATCTGCCCTCCGCCCTTTGACGAGCGCTCCCCGCGCGCGGGGAGCCGGGGGGTTATATCAGGTAGTGTTGGGGTTACTGTCGAGGAGCCGGGGGAAGTCATGTTTATATTCCGGGCGGGATTCGGCACGGTTCCGTGAAACCTTATGCCGCCGGGGCGGCACGCTCTGGCGCTTCAAAGGTTCCCCCCGGCGTTATCGTGACAGTGGCCTCTTAACCGCTCCGGCGCCGTTTCCTGGCCTATATCCTGACATTTTTACCAAAAAATTCCGGCGAGTTGACGGTGCAAAGATCTATAGGATTATATACATTGAGCTGTTATGGCACAGATAGGGAAGCCTATGTTCCGACCGCAGGACGACTGTACCTACCTGATGCCGATCCACTTCGGGGGCGGCAAATTCGACCCGGAGACCCTGGTCACGCAGAGGACCACGGCTCTGTCCATAACTTACGGGACCGAGAGAGACCTTCTTGAAAACTACATCCCGGAAGGATTCGAGCTCCTGGCGCCTGAGGTGCAGGTGGCGTTCAACAGATTCACCGAGATCAACTGGCTGCACGGCGGCCAGTATAACCTGATCAACGTGGCGGCACCGGTCAGGTTCCACGGAAAGAAGGACGAACTCGACGGCGCCTACACGCTGGTGGTCTGGGAGAACAAGACCGCACCCATCCTCGGAGGGCGGGAGCAGACCGGTATCCCTAAGATTTACGCGGAGATCGAAGACCTGCATATCTCGAAACCCCATTACGCGACGTCCGTCAGTTACGAGGGGAACACCTTCCTCACCATGAACTTCGAGGCCGCCGGCCCGGTCACCGGGAAGGAACTGGAGGGGCTGAAGTCGCAGTTCGCGTCCGTGAACACCCTTGGCTGGAGGTATATCCCAAAGGTCGGGGCTCCGGGAGCAGAACTCAGCCAGTTCGTCCTCTACCCCCAGGGCATCGGGGTGGAGACTCTGCAGGTCGGAACGGGGAGCCTCACATGGATCGAACAGACCCCGATGCAGAATCCGGTCCAGTACTACATCATCAACAGCCTCGCTTCCCTGCCCGTAACGAAGATCACCCAGGCGGCGCTGATCGAGGGAAACGCCGTCCTTCATGCCATGGGCGCCAGGGTCATTGAGTGAAGGAGAAGAAGATGGCTGATTTAAACTATTATAAGGACAAAGTCTGCATCGTCACCGGTGCGAACTCAGGGATTGGATATGCGATCAGCGAGGAGCTCGCAAAGAGGGGAGCAATCGTCTACATGGCGGGACGCAGTCCGGAGAAGATTGCAAAGGCCGCAGGCGAGCTCTCTGCCTACGGCGACCGGGTGCGCCCGCTCATCATGGACGTGACGAAGGAGGAGGATGTGCGGAAGGGTATCGAAGGGGTCGTAGCGGAGGCGAGCAGGCTGGATATCCTCTTCAACAACGCAGGCGTCGGGGGGACCATCCCGTTCGAGATGGCCACCCTCGAGGACTGGAAGACGATCATCGACACCAACCTCTGGAGCGTCATCTACGGGGTCCATGCCGCCGTGCCGATCATGCTCGAGCAGGGGTTCGGCCACATCGTGAACACCAGTTCGATAGCCGGCATCGTCCCTCCCCCGTTCCAGGCGCTCTACTCCCTCACGAAGTACGGTGTCACCGGCCTTACCGAGTGCCTGAAGTATGAATACGCCGAGAAAGGGCTCCACTTCTCGACGATCTGCCCGGCGAACATCGCGACCCCGATCTTCAACAAGGGGATCGACGGACAGGCACGCGGCGACCTGAGAATCCCCGACGACGCGTATCCCGCCGATAAGGCGGCATCGCTCATCGCGGACAGGGTCGCGGAGCACAAAGGGATCATCGTCGTGCCCGAAGAACCCTACACCGATCTCTGGAAGGGCTACATCCTCGACAGGCCGGAGATCGAAGAGTGGTTGCAGAAGATGGCACACGACCGCAGGGTGGCGTTCGAGACGGGCGGGACGTATTTCTGATACCCTGCCCTGCTCCGGCATCCGGGGAATACCCTATGGCTGCACCGCGTGGAGCCTTTTCATCCCTTCCGCCTTCTCCCCACCGAGTCCATGACGGGGCCGGGCTTGCCCCCCACCCTCGTCTCCGACCGGATGCGGAGGGTGTCGGCGGCCTCCCAGGCGGCCGTGATCGTCTCTTCCGCCTCCCCCGGATCGCTCCAGTGCAGTTCCAGGGTATCCGCGTCCTTCCACCTGCCCGTATGGTCGTGCGTGCTCCCGTCGGAGCCAGCGCCGAACATGTGGACCGTCCCCTTCTCGCGGTCGTAGGTCCAGAGGTCCGTCTCCTCGTAGGACTCCCCGCCGATGGTATACTTGAGGTCGCTCTGGATGCCGTACCGGCCGGCCACCTCCCGGACCGTGGCCGTGCCCGTGCCGGTCATCGTGCTGCCGTCAGGCATCTGCAGGGTCACGTCGAGGTCCCACTCCCCCACGAACCGGTCTCTGAGCCGGTCCAGACCTTTCGGATCTTGCATATCATATCCCCGGCCCCCGACTGACGCCGCGATCCCAGATAAGTTTGCGTCCCGTATGAGGAGAAAAGTGAACAATCTTAGTAGTGCCCGGGAGAGGGGGGGGTGGGGGTCCGTCCCCGCTCAGAGGTTGTGCGCCGGAACGAACCGGTCGCCCGCATAGTGGATGACCGGGCCCGGCAGCGTGACATCGAGCGCCTCGCGGAGGACGTCCTCGATGGTCCGGACCGGGACGAAGACGAGGTCGGTCCTGACGTCCTCGGGGACGTCCGCGAGGTCCTTCTCGTTCTCCTGCGGCAGGATGACCTTCCGGATCCCTGCCCGGTGAGCGGCAAGGACCTTCTCCTTGATCCCGCCCACGGGGAGGACGGCGCCGGAGAGCGTCACCTCGCCGGTCATGGCGGTCGTCGGGTCGACCGTTCTTCCGGTGATGAGGGAGGCGAGGGCTGTAAAGAGCGTCACGCCCGCCGAGGGGCCGTCCTTGGGGGTCGCTCCCGCCGGGACGTGGATGTGGATGTCGCTTCCGAAGAAGTCAAAGCCCGGTGCAACGGCCGCAAACCGCGACCGGATGAGGCTCAAGGAGATCTGCGCCGACTCCTTCATCACGTCGCCGAGCTGGCCCGTCAGGGTGAGCTTGCCCTTGCCGGGCATGAACGTCCCCTCGATGAAGAGGATGTCCCCGCCGACAGGGGTCCACGCGAGGCCCGTGACGACGCCGGGCGGGTTCTCCTTCCGCACCACGTCCTGCCGGACCGTCTCCTTCCCGAGGACCTCCGGGAGCAGGTCCGCCGTCACGATATACGGGAGGGCGACGTCGCCTGAGACGATCTTCGCCGAGACGTACCGTGCGGCACGGGCGAGCTGCTTCTTGAGTGCCCGGACGCCCGCCTCGCGGGTGTAGCGGTCGATGATCACCGTAAGGGCCTCGTCCTCGAACCGGAGTTTCTCCGTATCGAGGCCGTGCTCCGCGAGGGTGTTCGGGACCAGGTGGTCCTTTGCGATCGCGAACTTCTCGTTCTTCGTGTAGCCCGAGATCTCGATAAGCTCCATCCGGTCGAGGAGGGGCGCCGGGATCGTCGCGAGGCTGTTTGCGGTCGCGATGAAGAGCACGTCCGAGAGGTCGTAGGGGACCTCCAGGTAGTGGTCCGCGAACGTGTTGTTCTGCTCGGGGTCGAGGACCTCGAGGAGGGCGCTCGCCGGGTCGCCGGAGTAGGAGACGGCGAGTTTGTCGACCTCGTCGAGGATGAAGACCGGGTTCTTCGTCCCGGCCTTCTTCATCCCCTGGATGATCCTGCCGGGGAGCGACCCGACGTAGGTCCGCCGGTGCCCCCGGATCTCTGCCTCGTCCTTGACGCCGCCGAGGCTGATCCGGACGTACTTCCTCCCCAGTGCGTCGGCGATGCTCTTGCCGAGGCTCGTCTTCCCGGTGCCGGGCGGGCCGGCGAAGAGGAGGATCGAGCCCTGCTTCTCCTCCTTGAGCTTCATGACCGCGAGGTGCTGGATGATCCGCTCCTTGACCTTCTCGAGCCCGTTGTGGTTGCTCTCGAGCACCTGCCGGGCCTCGTTGATGTCGATGATCTTCTTCTCCTCGACCGTCCAGGGGAGGTCGAGCAGGAGGTCGAGGTAGTTCCGGATCCCCTGGCTCTCGTGGTGCTGGCTGCCGCCGGATTCAAGTTTCTTCAGCTCCGCGAGCGCCTTCTTCCGCACCTCTTCAGGCATCGTCGAGCGCTCGATCCGCTCACGGTAGCCGTCTTCGCCGGAGGAGCCGTCGCAGCCGTTGAGCTCGTCCTGGATCACCTTGAGCTGCTCGCGGAGCATCGCCTCGCGATTCGCCTTGCCGACCTTATCAGAGGTCTTCTTCGCGACCTCGATCCGGATCTCGATCCCCTCCTTCACGCGGGTCAGGAGGTCGAGGAACGCGGTGTATCGGCCGCGGACCGAGGCGATCTCGAGGAGTTCCTGCTTCTCCGCAAGGTCGACGGGGAGAAACGGCATGACGAACCCCATGATCTGGTCGATGGAGTCCATCTTCTCAATCGGCCTGGTGAACTGCTCGGAGCCCTGGAAGTGGCCGCTGACATCGCGGATGACCGCCCGGATCTTCGCGAGGAGTTCCGCCCGGGTCCCCTCGTCGAGGTCGAAGTGGTCGGGAACGGGTTCGCAGACGGCGGAGAAGAGCCCGTCGGCCTCAATCAGCCTCGTGGCCTTCACCCTCGCGACGGCCTCGCCGAAGATGAGGTAGCCGTCGTTCGCGGGCTGGACGTGCGCGATCTCGATCAGGCTCCCCACCGGGTAGAGCGAGTCGGCCGAGGCTTCCGAGGGGTCCGTGCCTTCGCGGGCCGCAAGACCGACCGCATAGGTCGAACCGGCGCTGTTCACCGCGGCGAGCAGCATCTTCCCGGTCGCGGGGCCGACCTTGAACTTTGTCCGGCTCTTCGGGTAGACCACGGCCTCGAAGAGCGGTATGACCATCATTTCTCCGGTGATATCGGGTTGTGGTGAGTGCATGATTACTCCAATAAATTAGTTTTGCTTTCCCTAACTATGCCGCCGGCGAAAAAATTACCGGACTTTCCCGAGAATCTTGACCAGAAGGTCGATCTCGGCATCGTCGAGCGTCTGCGTCATCCTCTCGATCATTCGCGAGAGGGCGTTCTGTTCGGCTTCTGCTATCATCCGCCCTTTTTCGGTGAGACGGATGTAGGCGATCCTGCCGTCACCGGGGCATCGTTCCCGGTAGACGCATTCCATCCTGACGAATTTGTTGACCATCTCCGTGACGGTGGGTTTCGAGGTCCCGGTGATCTCGGCGAGCCGGCTGAAGGTCACGTCGGCGTGGCCGTCGATCGTGCGTAGATACGCGATCTGCTTCACGGTTATATCCGCGAGGCCGCACTCGGCAAAGATCTGGCTCGAACATTCGTTTCTGATGGCGATCAGGCGGTCAAGGACTTCGAACAGGTGCTCAACTCTCGCCGCCATAGTCGATGCTCATTAGTTAGGGTATGCCTAACTATAAAGGTTCCGGTCAGGAGAGCCGGCAGCAAGGGCCACGCAGGCGCCCATGCCGGAATCGGGCAAGCGTCTCCGGCCCCCAGAGGAACACGACGGCGACGGCGACGGCCGCCGCGATCCCCCCGGTGACGACCGGGTCGTAGTGGGAGCCGAGGTTCGGGAACGAGAACTCGGCGACGTTCATCATGCCGTGGAAGAGGGTTGCCGCAAAGACACTCCCATTTGTGTTGTTGTAGAGCCAGACGATGACGACCCGGAGCGCGACTGTCGAGAGTGCCTGCCCCGCCGCCCAGGCGGGGGTGTTGAGCAGGAGCCAGGGGATGGAGTGCCACTCCGCCCAGACCACTCCCAGGATCAGGGCGGTCACGAGAGCGCTCCACCGCTCCTGCAGGGGGTCGGCGGCATATCCCATCCATCCCGCTTCCTCGAACGCAGCGGCGATGAAGAAGAGGGGGACGAAGACCGGGATCAGGAGATACGGGACGAAAGGGTCGGCGGGGAGCGGCAGGCCAAAAAGAAGCATCACACCGTAGGAGAGGAGCATGATCGCGGGCATCAGGAGGATGATGGGGAGATACCAAACCGGCCGGATCTTTTTGTAGTCAAGAACCCGGGCGAACAGTCTTCTTACGCCGCCGGCCCCCTCCTCCCGCCGGACCAGGATCGCGGCCGCCAGGGCCGGGCAGACGAGCATGAACGCGCTCACGGGGAGGTTCAGCGGGCCGGGGAGGGGTGTTGCGGCAAAGAGGAGGAACGGGAGGGAGAGAACGAAGATCAGGAGGAAGAAGGCCGGGGGCGACCGCCCGGGGTTCATGCCCCCCCCGCCTCCGGCGCGGGTGCATCGAGGAACTCCCCGATCATCGCAAGCAGCCAGTCGGTGCGGTCGATGAGCGTGATATGGGTCGTGCCGGGGAGGACCGCGAGCCGGGACGCCGGGAGCCCGACGATATCCCCCGGCACGCCGCCGCCGAGCAGCCGGAAGATCTCGACCGCGTGTTCGGGGCGGTTGACGTCGGAGTCGCCTATGATGACGAGCGTCGGCGCCCGGATCGACCGGATCTCCTCAGCCGTCCAGCCCCGGAACTCTCGGTCCAGCTGCTTCACCTTCTCGATGAGCCGGGGCCAGGCATCCGGGTTCGGCGCCGTCCGGGCATACTCCTCCGCGAACGGGGTGCCGGCCAGGTCTTCGGGCTTCAGGTTCTCTTCCCCCTCGTACATCTCGGGGTAGGACCCTTCTCTCGTGTAACTCGGCGAGGCAAGGACGAGTTTGTGCACGACGTCGGGATGCCGGACGGCGATCTCGAGGGCGATGGCGGCCCCCATGCTGTAGCCGAAGATGTCGGCTTCGCTGACCCCCAGGTGCCGGAGGAGGGCGACGGTGTCCGCCGCCATCCCCCCGTAGGTCAGCGGGCGGTCGATGTCGGCGGTACGGCCGTGAGCCTGCTGCTCGACGGCGAGGACCTGCCGGGTCTCTGCAAGGGTGGGGAGCATCCGCTGAAACGACCCCTCGATCGTCATGAAGGCGCCGTGAAGGAGCACCAGCGGCCTGCCGGCGCCGTGGATCTCGTAATACATCGAAAGCCCGTTCACGGGCGCGTAGCGGCCCGGCCGCATTTCCATCTTCGTTGCCATGATCATTTCACCTTCTCGTTTGGAGAGAGGCCGGGAATGCCGTTCTCGTGCAGGAACTCCGTAATCCCCTGCCGGACTTCTTCGTGATGCCCAAGAAGCATGTGGCCGCCCCCCGGCACGGCGAGGAGGCGGGCGCCGGGAATCCTCCGTGCAAGGGCGCGTGCATTCTCGTGGAGCGCCAGCGGATCGTCCACGGCGCTGACCACCAGCGTGGGGGCCCGGATCTTCTCAAACGGGTAGTCATTGCCGGAGGCGTTGAGCAGGCCGGGGGTTGAGACGTAAGTGTCAAAAGAGCTTCCGTCGACCCGGGCGCTGACCGGGAGGAGGCTTGAAAGCAGCGTCCTGACTTCGGCCTTATCGTTCGGGGTGAGCCTTTTTCCTCGGGGCACGCCGGCCCACGCTCCTTCTACGATCGGCCGAAAGAAGGTGACCGTCGCCCAGTACACGAAATCATTCCTGAAGAAGACGGTAAAGATGGGTCTCGGCATGACCGGCCCCTTCCCCGGCGCAACGGGTTCGACGAGGATAAGCGCCGAGACGCGCTCCGGGTGGCGCAGGGCGAGCTGGATCGACGAGGCGGAGCCTGCCGAGTAGCCGACGACGGCGGCCCGCTCGATCGCGAGGGCATCAAGCAGGCAGGCGAAGGCGTCCGCCTGCATGGTGACGCTCGCACGCGAAGGCATGGGCGTGCCGGGGTAGCCGAACCTTGACGGCGCGATGACCTGGAGCGCCTGGTCGATGGTCCACCCGGCGAGCAGCAAACCCTGGTCGAACCCGCCCGCGTTGCCGTGGACGACGAGCACCGGGTAGCCGTCCCCGGACCGGGCATACCCGATCGGCCCGCACCCGGTCCGGACCACCCGGCTTCCCGGGCCTTTGATCTGCTCCCGGACGGCACGCATCTCGCGCCGGTAGCGCATCGTGACCGCCGCCCCCACGACGGCGACGCCGAGCAGGATGAGGGGGACCAGGAGACTAACCATAGGGATGCACGCTCCACTCCAGCCATAAGGCTACCCGTTCCCGCCGGGTCCTGCAGGCCGGGAGAACCCGGGGCATCAGGTCCCGGCTACCCGAGGACGGTTGCGAGTCTGTCGAACGACTCGTTCCACCCGGCCTCGACCTGCTCGATTGGCTCGCCCGCCGGGATGCCTTCATGCCGCAGGGTCATCTTCGTCCCGCCGCTGTGCTCCTCGAACGTCACCGTCACCAGGAGTTCCAGCGGCCAGTCCCCGCTCATCCCGTAGGTCGAGGCCGGGACCACGTTGCCTTGGGCGTTCGCAAACGAATCGGTGAAGACGAGCCGTTCACCCGCGACGATCTCGCGGTACTCACCGGTGCTCCAGACCTCCTGGCCTTCGGGCGAGCGCATGGCAAAGAGGTACCTGCCCCCCTCGCGGAGGTCGACTTTGACGACCGGCGCTGTAAACTCCGCCGGCCCCCACCACTGCGCTATCACCTCCGGGTCCGTCCACGCCCTCCAGACCTGTTCGCGCGATGCCGCGAAGATGCGCTGGATGAATAACCTTCCTCTCTCTTCCGTCAGTGTTGCTTCTGCCATGTTGCCGTTCCCTCCAATTTTTCCGTGATCGGGACCCCCTGCATAAAAAACTTCCTCGCCTGCATACGCACCGATGCGAAGAAGTGCGATGACGCCAGAACTGGCATAGTTCATGAACAGTAGCGCTTTCACTGTCTGCCCCGGATGCGGGGTGAAGCTCCCCGACCGGAACCTCGGTCCTGCGGAGCGTTACAACGCCGCGGGCGAGTGCCTGGAGGCGTACTATGACCTGACCTGCTGGACCCTCGTGCAGCAGGACGCCGGGTTCGTCCACCAGCACGCAGTCGACGCCTACGCGGCGCAACACGTTGGAGAGCGAATGCGCCCGATAACGGCGGTGTTCGCGCTCATCGGGCTCTATCTCGCTGTGGAAAGAGGGTATACGGGCCGCGAGGTGCAGCTTGCGCATATGAAGATCGCGAGGAGGCGGAGAGACTGGCCGCGGCTCGAACCCCCGGAAGGCAGGGGAGACCTGACCGTGATGGACATCCTTCTGGCCGCGACGGATGCGGAGAAGGAAGAGGCGCTGATGCGCTGGACTGCGGCGGTCTGGGAAGCCTGGGAGGACCGGCACCGGTGGGTGCGGGAGACGACGAAGAGGGTGCTCTACGGCGTGGGGTAGTGCCGGTGCCACCGGGCCACTCCCGGCGGCCTGCGGCACTACCCTGCTCCATTCCAGGATTATCGCGCCGGCGCAGCCTGCTTCTGCGAGATCTGGCGCTGCAAAACCTCCGCAAGAAGTTCTGTGGTCGAAACCATCTCTTCCTTCATGTCCGGCTGGAGCATCGCGTCGCGATCCTCGACTGACTGGAAGACCAGGTGGTCCGTCATCCTTGTCCTGCCGCCGCCGAGGTCTTCGAGCGTCTCCGTCTCGAGCACGACATGGCCCGGCATGCCCTCGTACTCGACGGTGTCGACGACCCGCTCGGGCGGGGTGACGTCATGGAATACGCCGTGCATCGCGAACGTGTTCCCCCCGGCGTCACGCTGGACGACGCGCCATGTGCCGCCCGGCTTCGCATCCATCTGCTCGATCGTGGTCGTGGTGCCCTTCGGGCCCCACCACTGCGCTACCAGCTCGGGGTCCGTGCACGCCTTGAAGACGAGGTCACGCGGCGCGTCGAACTCCCGCGTGATGATGATCTCCTGCTTTCCGGGTTCAGCGATGAGACTTGTTTCTGCCATTGTATCTCCCTCCTATTTTCTCTGGCCCTCATCGCTCCTGTATGAAAAATGTTCTGTTGCAGGTGCACCGGCGAAAACAAGTATGACGGCGCCGGATCAAAGAAATACGTCATGACCGGCAGCAATTTTGTCGTCGGTCCCGGATGCGGGCAGAGTCAGCCCGAGCGAGATCTCGACCCTCCCGAGCGCTACAACGCCACGGGCGAGTACCTGGAGACATACTTCGACCTGACGTGCTGGACCCTTGTGCGGCAGGACGGCCGGTTCGTTCACCAGCACGCGGTCGATGCCTATGCGGCGCAACACGTTGGAGAGCGAATGCGCCCGATAACGACGGCGTTTGCACTCATCGGGCTCTACCTCGCGGTGGAAAGAGGGTATACAGGCCGGCAGGTGCAGCTTGTCCATATGAAGATCGGGAGAAGAAGGGACTGGCCCCGGCTGGAACCCCCCAAAGACCGGGGAGAGCTGACCGTGATGGACATCCTTCTGGCCGCGACGGATGCGAAGAAGGAGGAGATGCTGATGCGGCCCACCGCATCTGTCCGGCAGACCCGGGAGGACCGGCACCGGTGGGTGCGGGAGACGACGGAGAAGGTCCAATGACGCAGGGTCGTCATTCACCAGAACCAGGCCAGCAGGAAGATCGTCACCAGCAGGAGGCCGTCCTGGAGCGCGACCGAGAGGAGCATGATCTCGGTGCCTTGCTTCGGCCCGAAGATCGCGACATAAAAGGACCCGAGCCAGCGCAGGTAGGTGACGACGCTGGTCAGCAGGTTCGCCACGAGCAGCGTGACGACAATATCCCTGCCGACCATATCACCGGCAGCGAGCAGTCCAGACGCAAGGCTTGCTGCGGCGATGTACGACCCGAACTTTGCCGCGATGATCGCGAGGCCTTCGGGCGGTATGGGAAAGAGCCTGCTCGCGCCCTCCAGATGCGCCGCAACGGCGTCGAATACCCCGGCCTCGATGAGAAACGCCACAACGACGAGCGTCGGGATCATAATCCCGAGGATCCGGCGGAGGGTTCTCGCGGCCGGTCGGAGGGAGGTTCTCAGGGCCGTTTTCGGGGGTAACGTCCGCCCGGAATGCTCCTCCGGCGTCCGGGTCGCCGGAACCGCCGGGAGAAGCATCCGCCCGGCAATCATGACGATCCCGGTCTTGAGAAACCCAATCGCCATCAGGATGGCAAAGTAGATCACGCCAAAGACCCCGAGCAGCGGGACATAAACCGGGATCAGGTAGCGCCAGTGCATGACGACGGACGGGAAGGAGTTGATGAGCGCCGCGACGACGAGCTCGCCCCGCCCGATCATCCCTTTATGGTAGTAGTCGACAAGCATCGCGTCCGCCGCCTGCGGCGAGACGAATGCCAGGAGAAAACTCGCTCCGCACTCGCGGGGGAGGTGGGAGAAGGTCGTGACCGGGTAGGCAACGCTCGCGATCCTCTCGGTGATCCGGAGAGCAATCAAGATCTCGGCGATCAGCACGCCGATAATGACGATCGGGACCGTCCGGAGCAGGAGCTCGGATGAGAGGACCAGAGTCGCTGAAAGGATCTCCATTGCGCTGCTCATGATCTACGGCTCGCCGGGGTTTTGCCTGCACGGCGCGGCATGCGAGCTCGTCCCGAAACACTGTTTCATACGCCCTCTGTACATATCACGGTTCTGGATGCCGGCAATGGTGCGCGGCCGGCTCTGCAATCCCCATAGGCCTGTGCTGCCGATCTCGGGCCCGGGCGCCTCATGATCCAGAAGAACGTCGACGTCCCGATGAAGAGGGTGATGGCGGCCGTCATCGCCCCCCCGCGATCGCAAAAAGGTTATTCATATGCCGTGGTGGCATCCTGCGGCGAATTCAGGAGTGTTTCGGGTTTTTAACTGCCGTGTGCTTCAGCTCTTCTTCCCCGGACAGGACCTGCCTTCCATCCCCGGTCACAGGGCCGGCATCCGGCCTGCCTTAAATGCAAGACAAACGGATCTCACGAAAGAGAAACGGCGTTCGACGTAGATAAGCCAATATTCCGTGGTTTCCGGCTGCCGCCGGAATTTACGGCAGGATCCCGATGGGATAGCCTTATGGTGTCATACTCCGATCAGGCATATTGTGGTGATAGACCATGCCAAAGTGCTACAGTTGCGGTGCAGAGATCAATCCAAAGAAGACAAGATGCCCCAAATGCGGGGCAAAGGTTGAAGCAGGAAGCGGGCAACCCCAGGGAGCCGGATCTGTCAGGGGGCGACGATAAAGATCCCCTGATACCCCCTCACCAGACCTCTTTTATCCGTTTCTCCCTTTTTCCGCCCGCGGGGAGGTCCGCCACCAGTAGTAGACCTCGTAGACCAGGAGCGCGAGCAGCACCGCGCAGGCCCCGAAGAAGAACCCCATCACCAGGTCGTGGACCGGCAGTCCCCCGGCGGCATCGAAGGCAGGTGTCCGGAGCGTCACGACCTCTTCGCCGTTTCCACCGGAGGCCATCGGGCCGGGCGGCATGGCCTGGATCCCCGGCATGACCACCGGAAGAAACGTCGCAAGGCTGAGGCTCGCGAAGATGGCGACCGCAAAGAGCGTCGCGTACTTCTGGAGCACCGACCGCAGATCGCTCACCGGCGGCGCGATGATGAACACCTGGTTCGCAAGACCGTAGACCTTCACCTCGCGCCCTTTCTCGCTCCAGCGGGTCTCCATAACCTCAAGAATCCCGGCGTCGAGGAGGTTCTCGATGTGGTAGGAGGCGGTGGTGATCGGGATCGCCATCGCCCTGGCAACCTCTGAGGACGTCAGCGGCCCGCTGCCGAAAGCCTGAATAACCGCGTTCGCCGTCTGGCTCGCCATTGCCCGGGCGATCTTCTGAGCCCGCTCATCGCCCGGCTGGATAACTACAACATCGTCAACCATGGAGTGCTTCAAGGATCTCTCTGCGTCCGTGCTCCAGCGCCTCATCAAGCCGGGAGGCGTCTGTTCCGGCACCCTGCGCAAGCGTCGGTTTACCGCCGCCCTTCCCGCCGAGGATGCCGCATACCTTCCTCACGATATCGGCGGCGTTCACCATCGGTACGCCGGAGGCTGCTACCACCTTCACGTTTCCGTTTCCCGACACGAAGAGCGCCACGCCGCCCTCTGCCGAGACGCTGCTCGCGAGATCGACGAGTTCCTTCTGGGCCGCATCCACCTGCCTGACGACGACCCGGACCCCGTCGACCATCTCGCCCTCGAGGTGCTGCGCCTGGAGGTCCACCACGCTCTTCTGGAGCCGCTCGATCTCCTTCTTCTGCTCCTTCCATTCCGAGAAGAAGCGCGCTACCGCCGCCGGCAGGTTCTCGGGCTGGACGCTCAGCACATCGGAGGATGCCTGGAGGAGATCCGTCATATGCTGCACGGCATGCACGGCGGCGATGCCGGCCGCAAAGACCAGCCGCTCGACGCCGTCCTGGATGTGCTCGACGCCGATGACCCGGATGAAACCGATCTCGCCGGTCGTCCGGACGTGCGTACCCGCACACGCCTGCACGTCGCTCGCCACCCGCACCGTCCTGATCTCCCGGCCCGGCGGCACCCCTCCCTGGTAGAGGTCGAACCCGTACTTCTGCTCGGCCTTCGTCCGCTCCTCGATATGGATATAGACCGGTGTATCGGCCATGACCAGGCGGTTCGCCTCGATCTCGATCCGCTTGAGTTCGTCGGGCGTGATATGCGTGTAGTGCCGGACATCAAGGCGCGAGGTCTCGCTCCCCTTCTGGGCGCCCGCCTGGTGCACGTGGACGCCGAGCACCTTCTTTGCGGCGTGCAGGAGGACGTGGGTCGCCGTGTGGTGGCGCATCAGCGATCGCCGGCGTTCCTCGTCCACCATTCCCTTCACCCGCTCGCCGCGCTTCAGGGGACCTCCCGTGACCCGGTGGAGGATCACCTCCCCGACTTTCGTCGCCTCCTCCACCCGGACCATGCTCTCGGACGTCACCAGGGTGCCGGTGTCGGACGGCTGACCGCCTCCCTCGGGGTAGAAGAGCGTCTGGTCCAGCACCACCATCCCGTCGAAGTAGTCGAGCACCATCGCCTCGAACTCAACCTCGTTCGGCAGGTCGTAGAAGAGTTTCTTCGTCGGAGGGAGCGTCTTCGCCCGCTCGCGGTACGGAGCAAGCGGGTCCTCTCCTTCCGCTGCCTTCTGCGCCTCCGAGTGGATGTCGGCGATCAGCGAGTAGAAGTTGTCGGGAACCTCCACGACAGCCCCCTCGGCGGCAGCGACATCCTTCACCATCTCAGGCGGGATGCCGTGCGAGTCGTAGAGAGTGATCACCTCTGCGAGAGGGACGCGGGTGCTCTTCGCCTTGTAGTTCCGGGCAATCTTCTGGACGATCCGGGTCCCGCGTTCGAGGGTCGCGGCGTACCGCTCCTCCTCGCTCTCCACGATCTCCCTGACCACATCGACGCTCTGCCCGAAGTTCCCGGTCCCGACGACCTGCATCTGCGCCTCGATCAGGTCCCCCAGGTCTTCGTCCATCGAAAGGTCGTTCATCATCCGGAGCGTCCGGCGAAGCACCAGCCGGGCGAGGTACCCCTCGCGGACGTTCGAGGGGACGATGCAGTCGCCGAGCATGTAGGCGAGGCAGCGGGTGTGGTCGGCGACGGAGTAGACCTTCTCGATCGGGACGACGATCCGCTCGAGCCGCTCGACAGGCACGTCGATCGCCTCGGCGACCTTCCGCCGCAGGTTGTAGAGGTTCGTCCCGGAGATGTCCATCACCCCGGCGAACCGGGCGCTGAGCCCCATGATCTTCGTGAACTCCGGGTTGTCAAGGAGGTGCTCGAGGTGAGACGAGCGCATCAGGCGGCTCACCATCTCCGGGAAGACCGCGTCGTAGATCGTCGGCGAACCCTTCGAGGCCCAGACAAACCGCTCGAGGCCGTAGCCGGTATCCACAATCTTCAGCCGCATCGGATAGTACGGCTCCCCGTTCACATCGACGGGCGGCTGATCGGTCTTCTGCCGCCCGAGGTTCATGAAGACCAGCGTCGCGACCTCAAGGCCGCCGATGAGCACCTCGACGGAGGCCCCGGCGTTCCCGCCGCCGTACCAGGGGTGCTCCTTGTAACTGACACGGTTAAGGTCGCCGCCGATCGACGCAATGAACTCGTCGCAGAGGGCAACCGTCTCCTCCTTCCAGTAGACCTGTTCCTCGGGGGTGTTGAAGGCGTGGTGGGCCATCATCTCAAAGAGTGTCAGGTGGCGCCCGGATCTCCCTACCGAGTCAAGGTCGTTTAAGCGGATGCAGGGCTGGGAGATGGTCAGCGGGTTTGCCGGCGGGGGAACGACCCCGCTCGTGACGAACGGCTGGAAGTCGGCGATGGATGCTATGGTGAGGTAGATATCGTCTCTCCACCGTGCGGCTACGGGGTAGCGCTGGAGGCGCGTGTGACCGTGCCGCTCAAAGAACGAGAGGAACGCCTCCCGCATCTCGTCAACGGTATGGGGTTTGAAGACCGGGTTGCCGATGAAGTTATACGTCACACACGGAGCGTCGCCGCAGAGTTCCTGTTCAGGGTCCCGGGTCCAGAAAGCAGCCCCGCAACTCTTGCAGATCTTCCGCACAAATCCCTGGGATCGGAAATAATCGAGCGTATATTCTTCTTCGAGCATTGAAAATCACGCAGTATGATCAACGTATGACTGGAACTGATATAGTTGTTTGCGCTACACCGTTAACGTTTCCATACGTCCTGGTACCAGAGGTCGTAGGATTCGTAGAATCCCGTCCGCTCGGCGATGCGTACCGCAAGAATGTGCCAGCACTCGCAGCCCCGGAAGAGGAAGTCGTTGCAGGTGCAGAAGTCTTCCTCCACGATATACTCGTCACTGTGGCCCACCACGATGAAGAAGTCCAGATAGCGCTTCACCCGCCTCTCATCGACGGCTCTGAGCGCCTTTCTCCCCCGCTCCCCGTAGGCATGCTCGATACAGGCGCGAAATTCCGGTGTCAGCTTTCCGTCCCGCTCCATCTTCTGCCAGATGCTGCTCATAGAACTACCACTACGTGCGGTGGGTCAGGGATATAATGCCATCCCATGCGGGAGGAGAGCGCCTCCATGGCCGGGGCCTCGAGGGCGTAATGGGTGGCCTCGAGGCAGGGGATGGGCGACGCACGGGCGACGCTGTGCTTTAGTTCCGCCGAGAGGAAGGCTTCCGCCCCGAGGGCGGCGGCCTCCCGGATCAGGTCCGGGTCAAACCCGCCGCCGCCCACGAGCGCCAGGCGGCGGATCGTCTCGATCTCGCCGTAGACCCGTATCCCCCCGCCGGGGAGGCGGCGGACGATCTCGGTCACGTCGAGGGAGCAGTCGCCGACGAGGCCGACGGTCATCCGCTCGGTCGCAAAAAGACCGAGTTTTGATGCCAGGACGTCATTGACGCCGCCCTCGGCACGGTCGAAGTTTGTGTGCATCACATAGAGGTTCATCCGGGCGGCAAGGATGGTCCGGAGCAGGTGCGACATCGGCCCCCGGACCGCCGTGATCGGGCTCCAGAGGGGTGTATGGTGGACGACCAGCATATCCGCGCCGGCACGGACTGCGGCCTCCACCACGCGCTCTGTGGCGTCAAGCGCACAGCAGACGGTCCCGATCTCGTCCTTCCCCTCGACGACGAGACCGATCTTCCCGGCATCGTAGTCTTCAGCCAGTTCGGGGGGAGCAACCTGCTCCATCGCGGTGATGAACCTCTGGATATCCATGCAGTACCCCATGTTGATCTCGCGGGATAAAAAGGTGGACGGGGTTGCCCGGAGAACGAGGGTCGCCTCCCTCAGTACAGATCACCTCTGGGCATGAAAATACCCGGGTCGGGTGGATCGTTCATCTCCGGTAACATCGGGCATCTTTCCTTGAGAAAAACGACCGGTATTATCAAATGGTATCAGAAATCGGAGATACAAAAATAGAAATAATTATCCATCAAAAAGCCGACATTCGACTGTTATCTATCGGAGACAGAGCATGTTAAGAACCCTTATCATCGGAATGACGCTCCTCTTCCTCTGTGCCGGCATCCCTGCCGTCTCTGCAGGCATCGGAGGAGATGAAGGATGGTACCGCGTCCACTGCAACATCGACGGTGCCGACGTATATTTCGACGGAGAGTACCAAGGTACTACATACGGAGGATGGATCGATATCCCGGTCTACACCACCGGGTCGCCCTACAGCACCGTCCGGGTTGAGAAGAGCGGTTACCGCACGTACTCCGCCGGCCTGCCCTCCGGACCCGCTATGGGCGATACCGTGAACGTCTACGCGACGCTGCAACCGGTCGAGACCGCCGGTTCGATTCGGGTCACGTCAAGTCCTTCAGGCTCGGCCATCTACTTAAACGGGAACTACCGCGGAGTGGCGCCGCTCACGATCCAGAACCTCGTCCCCGGCACCTACTCCCTTGACGCTGAACGGTCCGGCTACCAGTCCGATCACACGACCGTCACGGTCAGGGCGGGCCAGCAGTCGAACGTCCAGTTCACCCTGACAGCGATCGAGCAGTACGGGTCGGTCAAGGTCACGTCCTCCCCCTCGGGCGCCTATGTCTACATGGACGGGGTCTACAAAGGCCGGACGCCCCTGACGCTCTCCAGCGTCTCGGCAAAGAACCACAACATCGAACTCGATCTTGCCGGCTACTATGACTGGAGGTCGACCGTGGCCGTGACCTCCGGCGTCACCCGCTACGTCGACGCCCGGCTGACGGCCGTCCCCTCCGATACCACCGGGGCAATCGATGTCGTCTCCTACCCGGCAGGTGCGGACGTCTTCCTCGACGAGAAGTACCAGGGCAAGACCCCCTCGGCAGGAGTATACACGATCTCGAACGTCGCGGTCGGTTCCCACACCGTCAGGGTCGCTCTCTCGGGCTACCAGGACTACACGACGCCGGTCGGTGTCAGCAGTGCAACCACGAGCCATGTCAGCGCGGCCCTCCAGCCCGGCCAGTCAACCACGACGACCGGCTCCATCGCGGTCACCTCATCCCCCTCCGGCGCCGAGGTCTACATCGACAACGCGTATAAGGGCATCACCCCGGTGACCGTCGACGGTGTTGCCGCCGGCACCCATGCCGTCAGGGTGGCGCTCAGCGGCTACGGCGACTGGGCGACCACCGTTCAGGTCGGCGCCGGAAGCACCGCTTCCGCCTCGGCCTCGCTTTCTGCCGTCCCGACCCAGGCACCCAGCGCAGGCATGGCGCCCTTTGCGGTAGTCGGGGCGCTCGGCATCCTCGGGCTTCTTGTTGCCCTGCACAGGCGGGACTGAAGAGTTAGAACCCCCCCTTCTTTTTAGCATAGCCATGCACGATTCGATCGCTGCCGGAATGCCTGCATATCCCAGGTCAATATTACTAAAAGTAATAATCAACACCTATAAATATTCCCAAATGAATATACGTTCATGGAAAAGTCCCTTGACCTCATCAATGCCCGGATACGCGACGGTAGTGCACGAGTGGTTACCGCCGACGAGATGCCGGGGATTGTCGACGAGTTAGGAGAGGAAGGGGCACTGGCGGAGGTCGACGTCGTCACGACCGGGACGTTCGGAGCAATGTGCTCCTCCGGTGCCTTCTTCAACTTCGGGCACGCCGACCCCCCCATACGGATGGAGCGCGTCTGGCTCAACGACGTGGAGGCATACGCGGGAATAGCGGCGGTCGACGCCTACCTTGGCGCAACCCAGGAGGCCGAGTCCAAGGACCAGGTCTACGGCGGCGCCCACGTCCTCGAAGAACTCGTCGCCGGAGGCACCGTCGAGCTGCGGGCAACCTCTCACGGGACCGACTGCTACCCGCGCCGGAGCATCACCACGGAGCTGCTCCTCGAGGACATGAACCAGGCGATCATGGTCAACCCGCGGAACTCCTACCAGCGCTACAACGCGGCGACGAACGCCACCGACCGGACGCTCCAGACCTACATGGGCACCCTCCTCCCGCGGTGCGGCAACGTCTCCTACTCCGGCGCAGGGACCCTCTCACCGCTCGCAAACGACCCCGAATTCCGGGTCATCGGGAGCGGCGTCTCGATCTTCCTTGCCGGTGCCGAAGGAATGATCGTCGGCGAGGGGACCCAGCACTCTGCTGGGGGCGGCTTTGGGACGCTGATGGTGACCGGGGACATGAAGCAGATGCGCCAGGAGTTCCTGCGTGCGGCAGTGATGAACGGCTACGGCGTGACGATGTATGTCGGCGTCGGCATCCCGATCCCGGTGCTCGATACCGGGATCGTCCGGAGCACTGCGGTGCGCGACGAGGATATCCTGACCGACATCATCGATTACGGCACGCCCCGGCGCGACCGGCCGTCGCTCGCGAAGGTCAGTTACGCCGACTTGAGGAGCGGCTCGGTCGAGATCGGCGGTGAGACGGTCAGGACGTCATCGCTCTCCAGTTACCGGCGGGCACGGGCGGTTGCGACGGAACTCAAGGACTGGATAGAGAGGGGGAAGATGGAACTTGCGCTTCCCACCCGGCGGATCGACCCGACAAAACGTGCGAGACCCATGCGGGAGACGGCCGTCAGCCCCCGCGTCCGCGAGATCATGAACCGGCAGGTGATCAGCATCACGGAGGACGAGGAGATCCGGGTGGCGGCAAAACGGCTCCTCAAGGACGAGACGAACCACCTCCCGGTTCTCGACGGGAACGGCACGCTGGTCGGGATCATCACCACCTACGATGTCTCGAAGGCGGTGGTGAACGACGGTAAACTGCGACAGGTCAAAGACATCATGACCCGGAAGGTGATCAAGACGACCCCGGACGAGCCGGTGGACGTCGCCGCCCGGAAACTGGAGCAGAACAACATCAGCGCGCTTCCGGTGGTTGACGCGACGAACCGGGTAGTCGGCATTCTCTCGGCGATCGATCTCGGGAAGCTCTTCGGCGGGAGGCGGCGGCGATGAAGCTCCTGCTCTCCTTCTCCCGAAAAGGGAAAGCCGACCCGGGACGGGAGCCGGTGATCGCCCGGGTGGTGAAGGAGACCGGCGTCCTCATCAACGTGGAGAAGGCGAACATAGACTCGATGGCAGGGGAGGTGCTGATCGATGTCCCCGATAGGGACGCGGACCTGGTCCGCCGCCGCCTCGAGGAGATGGGGGTCGCGGTCCACGTGATGGAGAATGCCATCACTCTCGACGAGGCGGAGTGCGTTGATTGCGGGGCCTGCATCAGCGTCTGCCCCCAGGAGGTCTTCTCCTTCGACGAGGAGTGGCGCCTCCGGGTGATCGCCGAGCGGTGCGTCCTCTGCGGCAAGTGCATCCGGGCATGCCCGCACGGCGCCCTCTCGCAGCAGGGATGATCCGGGAGCACTTCGAGTTCCGGCAGACGATCGCGACCATCCTTGCCGGGACCCCTGAGGAGGTCGCGGCGGCAACGTCCGGGATGCTGGCCGCCCGGCAGGAGGTCGAGCGGCAGATCGCCCTCGACCCCTATTTTTCGGCAACTTTTGAACCGTATACGCCGGCGTCCCCCGGGCGGACCGTCGGGCGCATGGCCCGGGCCGCAGCAGGGGCCGGGGTGGGGCCGATGGCGGCGGTGGCGGGGGCCATCGCCTGGGCGGGGGTTGAGGCGATGGTCGAGGCCGGGGCAGCGTTCGGTCTCGTCGACAACGGGGGGGATATCGCTCTGGTGAGCGACCGCGAGGTGAAGATAGGCGTTTACGCAGGCGCATCACCCTTGAGCGGGCGTATCGCGTTCCTGCTCCCGCCACAGAACGAGATCCTCGGGATCTGCACCTCATCGGCGACGGTGGGTCCGTCGATCAGTCTCGGCATCGCCGACGCCGTGACGGTCTTCTCCCCCGACGTCGCCGTCGCGGATGCCTGGGCGACGGCGATCTGCAACCGGATCGGGGCAGACGACACCTCCGTCCTCGACACCCTCCCCGGGACCGGGGTTACGGGCGTCCTCGCCATCATCAACGACGCGGTCATCCGCTGGGGGGACCTTCCGGCGGTCGTGCGGGCGAAGGTGGACGAACGGTTAATCACCGCCGGTCGGTCGCCGCTCTAGAGAGACTCGTCCAGGTACCTGACCATAGCCGCGTATGCTTCCGGGCCACGGAACCGGGCAAGCACCGTATCACCGTCGGTGAGGAGGAGCACGGGCTCTCCATCGGCGAGCGTGAAGATCAGGTCGTAGATATCGATCTCGTCGACGACGATCCCCCGGGCGAGGTCCGATGCCGCATGGAGCTGCAGCCGCTCCATCGCGAGTTCGTCGGGCGTCTCCCGGAAGAAGTAGTAGAAGACCTGGTAGGCGTTGAGGAAGTCGGAGGAGAGCAGGGCTGCCCGGGTCTCTCCGTCAAGCGTATCCAGCCTCTCCGCGAGAAGTTCGTCGTCATCGCCGCTCGCCTCGAAGAGCCCGTCGGCAAGGTCCGCAAGTTCTGCATAAGTTACCATCGTTCGGTTCCCACCCTTCCTGTCTGTCGTCCTGCACCTTCTTGAGATCCGCCCGGATAGCGGCGGGTAGAGCCGGATCGGTGCAGACGGCGCATGAATAACTATATCGGTCTATCCGGAAAAAAGAATAGGTGTGCGTGAGGAAGATCTGGATTGGGCCATATATCATCGGATTCCTGCAACCGGCTGCGTTACGGTCGAAGACCTGGCAGCGGCCACCGGTTTTGAACAGAGCGCGGTCACGGCATCGCTTGATCGTCTCGAGCGCTACCTCCTGGTCCGGCGCTCCGACGATGAGGTGCGTCTCCTCTCCATTCAGGAGTCGCTGATCGAGTGCCAGTGCCGGCATACCACGGAAGATCTCCCGTTCGTCATCGAGAACGGTGTCATCAGGGCGAAGAAGAGGGACGAGTGATATGCCCGAAGTAGCAGTACTCAGGATAGGCCACCGGCCCGAACGCGACCAGCGGGTGACGACCCATGTCGGCCTCGCGGCGCGGGCGCTCGGGGCGCGGGGGATGTACCTCGCCGCGAACGACCACGGCGTGATCACGAGCATCGAGGATGTGGCTGACCGGTGGGGAGGGGAGTTCTTCGTCGAGAACGACGTCAAGTGGCGGCGGTGCATCCAGGACTGGAAGGCCGGCGGCGGCAAGGTCGCCCACCTCACGATGTACGGGCTCCGGATGACCGACGTTATCGACGAGATCCGGGGAGAGGAGCGGGTGCTCGTCGTGGTCGGGGCGGAGAAGGTGCCGGGCGATATCTACGGCCTTGCCGACTACAACGTCTCGGTGACCACCCAGCCCCACTCGGAGATATCGAGCCTCGCCCTCTTCCTCGACCACCTCTTCGAGGGGAAGGAACTCAACCGGGAGTACCCGGACGCGAAGATCCGGATCGAGCCGACGAAGGTCGGGAAGAAGACGGTGGAGCGGTGACGGGCCGGGTGCTGGTTGCGGGGTTCGCCACGCGGCACGTGGCACAGTCGGCCCGCCGGGCCGGCTACACGGTCTACGCCGTCGACCACTTCTGCGACCAGGATCTTGCCTGGTGCACGGAGGAGTGCCTCGGGTTCGACGACCTCGCCGAACTCCCGGAGAAGATCGCCGAACTCGCCGCCCGTCACCCGGTCGACGCGCTGGTCGTCGCTTCGGGCGCCGAGACGATCGGGACGACGATCCCGCTCTGCGGCACGCCGCCCGCGAAAGTGGAGCGATTCCTGGATAAACTAGAGATCCAGCGGTTCTTCGAGAGGCTGGACGTCCCGGTCCCGCCGCTTGCCGGGGCCGACCACTACCCGATGATGGTCAAGCCGCGCCGGGGAGCGGGAGGGTGGCGGAACGCAGTCGTGAAGACCGCCGAAGAACTCCGCCGGTGGGAGGAGGCCTGGCCGGACGTTCCGTATGTCGCACAGCAACTCGTCGACGGGATCCCCTCGAGCGTCTCCTGTGTCGCCGACGGCCGGCGCGCGCGGGCCGTCGCGGTCAACCGGCAGATCTTGCGGGGGGAGGGCGAGAGCGCGCACGGGTTTGCCGGCTCCGTCACCCCATTCGCCCACCCGCTTGCCGGGGAGATGATCGCAGCGGCCGAGCGGATCGCTGCCGCGAGCGGATGCGTGGGCTCGGTCGGGATCGACTTCATGGCGGGGGAGAGACCCTGGACGATCGAGATCAACCCCCGGTTCCAGGCGACCGTGGATACGGTTGAGATGGCGACGGGGCAGAACGTCTTTGCCATGCACATGGACGCCTGCCGCGGGATCATCCCGGCGGCGATGCCTGCGGCCCGGCAGGTCGCAGTCCGGCGAATCCTCTTTGCGGAGCGGGATATGCAGGTTGATGCGGATCTCGCACCGCTTGCGCCCCGGATCGCCGATATCCCCTGGCCCGGCACCGAGTTCGAGGAAGGGCATGCCGTCGTGAGCGTTTATGGGGTTGGGCAAACCGAGGCGAAGGCTGCCGCGGATCTGGAGGAGAGCACCGCGGCCGTCCGGCGGCTGCTCGGGGAGTGACCGCCGGCCGCGCACGAGCAGCCCCTTCAACGGGAAAGGATGTTAAAGATTGAGAGCAGAATATGGTGCGCATCGATGCTGAACCATAACTATTATAGACTATCCTGCTATGGGGAGATTTGAGCATGGTATCCGTCACTGAACTGTTAAACGATCCGGCAATCAACGCCTATGTCCTGCGCATGATCGGGGAGGACGGTATCGAACTCATCAGGCGGTTCCCCGAGGGTGGGGAGCACAGCGACGAGGAACTCGCCGAGATGACCGGGGTCAACCTTAATACCGTCCGTCACACGCTCTACACGCTCTACGAGAAGCGTCTCGCTGAGTACCGGCGTTTGAAGAACACCGAGACCGGCTGGCTCACCTACCTCTGGCACCTCCGGCTGGACCGCGTCCATGACGTGCTCGAGGAAGAGATCCGGGACGTGCTCGAGCACCTCGATACCCGGCTCACCTACGAGGAGAAGAACGACTTTTATATGTGCAGGAACTGCAGCATCGTCTACACCTTCACCGATGCGGCAAACTGGAACTTCGAATGCCCGAACTGTGAGGCGATGCTCGAACACTTCGACAACGAACTCATCGCCACCGCCCTCAGAAGAAGGGTCGACAAGATCAAGGAGAGCCTCGGGAGTGCGTGAAGAGGATTGCATCGCCCTCCTCCGGCGCGCGGGGTGCTCCGGGGGGGTCGTCGCCCACTGCCGGGCGGTGCGCGACCTTGCGCTCACCTATGCCTCCGACAGCGCCGTCGACCGCGACCTGGTCGCGGCCGGCGCTCTCCTCCATGACATCGGCCGGGGCGTGACGCACGATATCCGCCACGCGGAGGTGGGCGGCGCGTTGTGCCGCTCGTTCGATCTGGATGAGGCAATCGCCGCCATCGTCGAGCGGCACATCGGTGGGGGGCTGACGGCCGACGAGTGCTCGCTCCTCAATCTCGTGCCGCGCGACTGCATGCCCCAGACGGTTGAGGAGAAGATCGTTGCCCACGCAGACAATCTGGTGAAGGGGACCCGCGCCATCACGCTCGAAGAGCGGCTGCAGCACGCAATCGCGCTCCCGAGGAGGCAGAGGGAGCGGATCTGTCATCTAGCGTTCGAAGTGGAACTCTTCAGATGACCAGCCGCTGCACCTGGGGGAGCGCACGCAGGCGTTCGTAGACCGACGCCGGGACCCTTGGTGCGTCCACGATCATCACGAGTTTCGGCTCTTCTGCGAGGTAAGGGTCGGTGACGAAGATCTGGCGGATGGGGAGGTCGTGATCGACGAGGACTTCGACCGCCGCACCGACGATCCCCTTCTGGTGCGCGTCCTTCGGGTAGAGCGTGATCACCGAGAGGCCGAGGGCCTCGGCGACCCGGGAGAGGTCGGGCGCGGCGCGCATCCGGAGGAAGATCTTCGCCAGGCCGGGGTTATCGAGGATGCGGCGGGCAGTGGCATCGACGACCCTGCGGTCGGTCTCGATCGCCCTGCCGATATGCGTTGCGGGGATCTCGATGCCGTTGCAGACGACGCGCCCCTCTTCGTTGATGCCGAACCCGTTCTCCAGCAGGAAATGGACTACCCGGCCCTGGGACGGCGAATCAGCGAACTCCCGTGAGATGTCGGCCCACATACGGAACTATTGGAGCGGAGCAAATAAATATACACCGACGCGGGTCACGGTGCGCCATGGTCCAGGTCTGTACCCGGGATCGCGGTCCGGCGGCGGCTCCCGGCCTCCGGGACAGCAAGGGCACGGGCCCGGAGAGCAAGATGTTTTATGGTTGCAGTGCGTTGTATAGAGAAGAACAGGGCGAGGGTTGCCGAGCCAGGTCAAAGGCGCAAGGTTGAGGGCCTTGTCACGAAGGTGTTCGGGCGTTCGAATCGCCTCCCTCGCATTCTATCTTTTCATCTGTTCTCTGTAGGTGTTTTTGCGGCTTACGGTGAGTAAGCAGGGTCCGGTCACGTGCGGTTGCATCTCTGTCGGTGGAAGAGGCCGGAGACGGTTCGGTAAAAATAACCGGGAGCGTTCCGATACCTGTACCGGGATACATATGGACCTAGCGACCGAGAGAAGAGATGGCATCCTGACGTTCGTGATGCGCGGAAGGCTTGACGGCTACGGTGCGGGAGAGCTCTCCGATGCCGTGCAGGCGTCGCTGCAGGACGACGACCGGTCGGTCGTCTTCGACCTTGCAGGAGTAAGTTACCTGAGCAGTGCGGGCATCCGGGTTCTTCTTGCCGTAAAGAAACGATTGAAAGAGCGGAGCGGCGTCCTGGCCCTTGCCGGGGTGCAGGAGTACCCGAAAAGCGTTCTCGATATGGCCGGCGTGACGCCGGTATTCTCCCTCTACCCCACGGTCGGGGAGGCCGTCCTCGCCTGCAGAAAACCGCAGGACAGCCTCTCGGTCATCAACGAACTGGCCCGGACCCCGTTCACGAGGGGCGGCGTGGCCTATACCATCGAGCCGACCTCTGCACGGAGTGCGTCGCTCCGGGTCACCGGCAGCCTGGAGAAGATGTTATACGCCCGCCTGACCGAAAGAGACATCCGCGCAATACCGTTTTCAGCTCTCCACTACTCGCTCGGGATCGGCGCGCTCGGAGAGGGCGTGGCGGAGACGCTCCCGCTCCTTGGGGAGATGATCACCCTGCACGGCTCGGTCGTATGGCTGCCGACCGACGGAAACGCCACACCCGACTTCTTCACACCGGTGAAGGACACCGGAGAACTCTCCATCTACTCCGGGTATAACGTAGCGCTCGACGGGCCGTTTCACGAGATCGTCACCATCGACGCAGGAGACGAGGGCAGCATCATGCTCTCTGACGTATACCGCACGATCTTCGAGTTTGCCCGGGAGCAGAGGCGCGATTTCTCCGGTATCGCCGCACTTGCCATGTGGGCCGTTGTCGATGGGGTCTGCAGCCTGGGAGTGAAGAGATCACCTATCGCTGCGTCATCGCCAGCGAACGGCCTCCCCATCAACGCTGAGGAGAACGCAGAGGATTGGCTCGAAGAGAACGATGAGCCGAGGTATCACGGCGACACGATGGTCAGCTTCGGGTTCGGGATAGACTACTCCGCCTGTAACGATGAGCGCCTCTCCGCCCTCACCGACCAGAACCGTCCGAAAACGCAGCAGCTGCAGCTTCACAACCATGGCGTCATCTTCCGGGGAGTGCCGTGGGATGCCTCGGTCGATCTCTCCCGGCAGGTCGAGCGGATCGTGAACGAGGCTGAGTTCGTCGATATGCGGCACCTCAAGGATAACACCCGGATCCGGCGGGCGAAACTCGCGGTGGCCTATATCTCGGAGATCGCGGTCGAGGAGTGAGGCAGGTTCCATCAGGGATGGTCGGCGGGAGTCACCGGTTGCCTGAACAGAAGGATGACCGGAACCTGCTCCGACACCCCTTTCTGTAGAGTTGCGGTCCGGCGGCGGCTCCGGAATCGATCTTTGCCCCAAACTCCGGGAAGGTTATAGCCCCAGATCGGAGAGTCCCGGGTGATCGTCGGGACGCCGTCCCGGCGGCCAGCGATACTTCCGCTCCCCCTCCTGGATCGGCAGATCGTTGATGCTCGCGTAGCGGCGGCGCATCAGGCCGGACTCGTCGAACTCCCAGTTCTCGTTTCCGTAGGAGCGGAACCAGGTACCCGAATCATCGTGCCATTCATATGCGAACCGCACGGCGATACGTGCTTCATGAACCGCCCAGACCTCTTTTATCAGCCTGTAATCGAGCTCTTTTGCCCATTTTCGCTTCAGAAACGCGACGATCTCCTCACGGCCGTTGATAAACTCCGTTCTGTTGCGCCAGGCGCTGTCGATACTGTAGGCAAGCGAAACCCTATCGGGATCGCGGGAGTTCCAGGCATCTTCGGCCATACGGACCTTCTGCACCGCTGTTTCATACGTGAACGGCGGCAGTGGCGGACGACTCTTCTCGGCCATACGCCCTCTCAGCCCGTACAGGTTGATATAGGTGCGGTCACTCTGCATGACTGCAGGGTCTATGTGCGGACAGAATCCGATCGGCAGAGGTTTTCTCTCCTGTGGACTCGCTGTTATCCATATAAATAGCGCCCGATGCGTATACCGAATCTGACAATCTGCGTGTATTCTACGACGGCAACACCATAATATCTATCTACCCTTCAGAACACATCGCCAAAGTATATATGGTTCCGACTTCGTACAGGTGGGTAGCAGTCTTGCTTTCTGTCCCGGAATGGTCTGCATCATACAATGATACCGAGAAGCCAGCTTGACCTGAGAAAATTTGTCGCTCCGGAGTTTATCTGCGGATACGGAGCGCTGCACCTTGCGGGCCGGTATGCACGCAATTTTAGAATGAAACAGGTGCTTCTCGTCACCGACCCGGGTGTCCGGGCCGCAGGCTGGGCGGATGCCGTCGGCGAGAGCCTGACCGAAGCAGGGGTATCGTTCACCATCTTTGATGCCGTCTCCGTCAATCCCCGCGCCGGGGAGGTGATGTCGGGCATGGAGGTCTACCGGGCCGAAGAGTGCAACGGCATCGTCGCCGTCGGCGGAGGGAGCCCGATGGACTGCGCCAAGGGAATCGGGATCGCAAGTTCCAACATGCGGGATATCCTCACGTTTGAGGGCGTCGACCGGGTGCCGGTTCCCGCGCCGCCGCTCATCTGCATCCCGACGACCGCCGGGAGTTCCGCCGACGTCTCCCAGTTCGCCATCATCACGGACGAGGTGAAGAAGCGCAAGATCGCCATCATCTCTAAAATACTCGTTCCCGACATCTCCCTGCTCGATCCCGAACCCCTGACGACGATGTCGGTGGAACTGACCGTGGATTCCGGGATGGACACCCTCTGCCATGCGGTCGAGGCGTATGTATCCAATGCCAGTTCCCCGATGACCGACATGCATGCCCTTGAGGCGCTACGGCTCATCCGGAGCGCACTGCCTGCGGCCATACGGGAGCCCGGTGACCTGGACCTGCGCTTCTCGACCCTCCTTGCCAGCCTTCATGCCGGCCTCGCGTTCTCGAACGCCAGCCTGGGGGCCGTGCATGCGATGGCGCACAGCCTCGGAGGGGCCTGCGATCTTGTGCACGGGCGGTGCAACACGCTCCTCCTCGAGCACGTGATCGCGGCCAACTACGAGGCGGCACCGGATCGATACGACCGGATAGGAGAGATCATCGGCCCGATAGATGACGAACGAGCCTCTCTTGCAGAGGGGGTAGCGGCGTTCAGGAGGTCGCTCGGGATCACGGGGACCCTTGCCGGATTCGGCCTCCGGAAGGAGATGATCCCCACACTTGCCTGGCAGGCGTATACCGACCCCTGTATGGTGACGAACCCCCGCAGGCTCACCTGTGAAGAGATCGAACGGATCTATGAATATGCGCTCTAAACCTCCTGATGACCGGGATCTGCTCCGGGAGAAGATCATCGGCCTTGGAGAGGCATCCCTGCACAAGAGTTACTACCCGGAACTCCAGAGCCGGCTTGCGGAACTCGAACGGTTCAGGGCCCTGCTCGACCAGACACATGACGCAATATTCCTGATCCGTACGGAGACCGGAAAACTTGCGGACGTTAACGCATCTGCGGGGGCATATCTTGGCTACTCAAAGGAGGAACTGGTTGCGATCCCGTTTGCCGACCTGCTCTCCCCGCAACAGAGCGCCCGGTTTGTCGATCTCGTCCGGAAGAAGAGCGATCACCCCTCCGGATCCCGGCAGACCTGCATCGCATCGCTGCTGTCGCGTGGGGGAGTGGAGATCCCGGTGGAGATCACCGTCCGGTCCGTCACCTTCGACGGCGAACCGTACATCGTAGCGATTGCGAGGGACATCACGAACCGGATCTTTGCCGAGAAAGAACTCAAAATAAAAGAGAGCGCCCTTGAGTCCTCGATTAACGGCATTCTCATAGCTGATCTCACCGGGACCATCATGTATGCCAACCCGGGATTTGCTTCAATCTTCGGATACGAACGAGGGGAAGCAATCACAGGGAGAAACATGGATGCATTCTTTGTGGATCCCACCTTTGGCGGAGAGATTACGGTCCATATCCTTGATAGCAACGCGATTATGAAAGAGACGATCGGGTTGCGAAACGACCGGTCTCCATTTCACATTCAGGTCTCAGGCAGTGTCGTCCAGAACGATGCCGGACAGCCGCTCTGCATCATGCTGATCGTCATGGATATTACCGAGCGGATACTCGCCGACCAGATGAAACGGGAGGCATACGCGCAGCTTGAAAAGAATATCGAGCAGTTTGCTATTCTTGGGGATCATATCCGGAACTCGCTGCAGGTGATCGTGGGGTATGCTGAGATGATCGATGACCCTCTCATCAGAAAGATCCTCGATCAATCAGGCCGGATCGACGAGATCGTTACGCAACTCGACCAGGGATGGATGGAGTCGACGAACGTCCGGCGTTTCCTGCGGAGGCGCGGCGGTGATGCGGATCCTCCTGCAGAGACGCTCGCCCGCTCATCGGCCGCGAAGGAAGAAGACTCCTGATACACGTTTTTTTTCGGATCGGATTTTTCGGGAGCGTCAGGTTCGCGGGCCGACTCGTGCGGGGCGAATTGAGCCCCGTCATTGATGAGAGTAGTACCTTCCCGGCGGTCGGCGCCCGCAAAGCGCGACGGGCTCGCGTATCATAAAGCGGATGGGGGTGTAACCCCGAAAAGACGCCCCGGCCGGGATTTGAACCCGGGTCAAAAGCTCCGCAGGCTTCTAGGATATCCACTACCCTACCGGGACACGAGAA
>Ga0208462_1000370_pt1 | contig 48432 bp, 42 predicted proteins | sample AD_SCU001_MetaG_FD_184452 | JGI IMG/M metagenome (GOLD analysis project Ga0208462, IMG submission 184452) | Active sludge microbial communities of municipal wastewater-treating anaerobic digesters from China - AD_SCU001_MetaG (SPAdes) (version 2) | ecosystem: Engineered > Bioreactor > Anaerobic...
AAGGACGCTCCCTGAGGAGCATCCTACTGCGCATCTAACGATGCTCGAAGGACGCTCCCTGAGGAGCATCCTACTGCGCATCTAACGATGCTCGAAGGACGCTCCCTGAGGAGCATCCTACTGCGCACCTTGCGGTGCTCGTGCTCCGTTTCTGTCGGAGCATCGCCAGTCAAAGACATTTGGTCTTCTCCTGCGATGTCCCGTAGGGGCATCGCCAGTCAAAGACCTTTGGCCTTCTCCTGCGATATCCCGTAGGGGCATCGCCAGTCAAAGACCTTTGGCCTTCTCCTGCGATGTCCCGTAGGGGCATCGCCTATCGTCACGCACTGCCTCCGCCCCCGAGGTGTGGGGTGCGACGTTCCAACGGAACGGAGCTGGAGCACCGTCAGGTGCGAGTGACGACTGCCGGGAGCGTAGCGGACGGCAGGAGTTTGAGCACCGTCAGGTGCGATTGAGGAGGCCGGAGGCCGGGTGAGGTGGGGTGACAGATGTCTGTGTACAAGGTGGAGACAGGGGAGGGGGCACGCCCCCCTCCCACCTGACGGTGGTCGAGCTCCGGCTCCGAAAACGCTTCGCGTTTTCTCATGCTCCTGCCGTTCCGGCAGTCGCACTCTACGACCCGTCGCACTCCCCGTCAGCCCCACTTCGCACCTAACGGTGCTCGAGCTCCGGCTCCGAAAACGCTTCGCGTTTTCTCATGCTCCTGCCGTTCCGGCAGTCGCACTCTACGACCCGTCGCACTCCCCGTCAGCCCCACTTCGCACCTAACGGTGCTCGAACTCCGCTCCGCAGGAGCGTCGTTCCCCCGATGGCGATATTCCCACGGTCCACTGTACCTGGACACGAGGGGAAAAAGTAGGTCTGGTCTACAATGCGCCTCTAAAAAGATGCAGCAGCCTCACTTCTCCATCCCGCCCGACCGCCTATGCAGATGCCGGTGGTGGATATCGGGCTGGTGCGGGTGCTCGTGGTCGAGTTCGGCGTGCGCGTGCACGTGGGAGTGCTCGCCGGCCGCCGAGAGCGGCGGGTCGCCGGCCTCGTGGTCATGGTCGTGGTGGAGGTCGTCGTGGCGGTGGCGGTGCTCGTGGACGGTCGCCGGGTGCCGGTGGGGATGCGAATGCTCCTCGGAGACCATCAGCCAGGCCCCGAGCGCCATAACCGGCAGCGCAACATAGAACGCGCCTGCCGGTAGCTCTGCGAAGAGCAGGAGCGAGAAGAGGACGCCGAAGAACGGGGAGATGGCGAGGAGCGAACCCGCCCGGGCTGCGCCGATGCCCCGGAGGGCGAGGAGGAAGAGGATGCTCGTCAGGCCGCCGTAGCAGAGGAACCCGACGACCATGGCGGCAGCGGCCGTGGCCGGGCCCGGGAGCATCTCCCCGGCGGCGAGCGCGACGAGGAGCGTGACGGTGCCGGCCCCGATCCCCTTTATGGAGATGACGAGGAGCGGGTCCTTCGCCGAGAGCCGCTGCCCCAGGTTGTTGTCGACCGCCCAGAAGAGGCAGGTGAGCAGGATGCCGAGCGCCGGGAGGGAGAGACCGAGACCGCCTGCCGGGTTCCAGGTGAGCAGGATGCACGACGCGGTGATGCACCCGAGCGCAACCCAGACGCGGTGGCTCACCCACTCGCGAAAGACCGCCGTGGCAATCACCGTCGTCGCCACGGCCTCGAAGTTCAGGAGGAGGGCCGCCGTCGCCGCCGGCGTCCCCGGGAGGCTGTACACCAGGGTGACCGGCGCGAGAAGCCCTCCAAAGAGCGTCACCCCGATGAGCCACGGGATCTCGCTCCTCCCGGGCGGCGCTTCCATGTGGCTCCGCCGGTTACCCGCCGCCGCTCCGACGAGGGAGAAGAGCAGGGCGCCGGAACCGCTCCCGAGCGAGACCAGTGCGGCGAGCGCGAGCGGCCCGGTGCCGTCGAGGAGGAGTTTCGTGAACGGGGCGCTTCCCCCGATGAGAACCGCCGTCGCCAGCGCACAGAGGACCGGTGCCCGGTAGTTCGCCAGGACGGATCCGTTGCCTATGCCGGCGGGTTTGCGCGGATACAGGAGAAGAGCCTCCAGGTGGGTTGAAGGTTGTGAAAAATGGGGGACGAGTCGTCCCCGGTTACTTCAGGTTGTGCATCTCTTTGAGCTCTTCCCAGTAGGGATCGGCCTGCAGCTCCGCAATACCCTCGTTCATGAGCGCGAGGAGTGCGGTATCCTCCTTTCTGATGGCGACACCGAACTGCTCCTGCTCCTGCGTCTGAACAGACCCGATGGTCTTCAGCGGCTTGCCGCTGATGATGTCCTGCAGGGAGACGTCGTCGTACATGACTGCGTCGATCCTGCCGATCTCGAGGTCACTGACGGCAGCCAGCGTGTCGGGGTAGTATTTCAGGTTATCTTTGGGCATCTTTCCGGTCCCGATCAGGTTCTCCTCGATCCAGAGGGCGGCGGTGCATCCCCGCTGCGCTCCGATGACCGCCTTTCCGGCAAGGACGTCGTCAAGCGTCACGTTCGAGTCCTCGCGGGCCGCGACGTCCTGGTTGATTGACCAGTAGGGGTTGCTGAAGTTGACCTTCTCCAGCCGCTCGGGGGTGATCGACATCCCGGCATAGACCATATCGATCTTCCCTGCCTGGAGGGTCGGGATGATGGCGTCCCAGTCGACCGCCATGAACGTCACCTCGATGCCCTTCTTCTCGGCGATCCACCTCATGGAATCGACATCGAATCCCTGGGCGTTGCCGTCCTTGTCGACGTAGCTGAAGGGAGGATACGCGCCGTCGATGCCGACGATATAGGAGTCTTTCAGTTCCGCTCCGCCGGTCTGCTCGGTCGTGCCGGTGCACCCTGCACCGGCGACGGCCAGCACTGCGACAAGACAGGCGAGCAACGTAAGAATACCGTGAGTTCGCATGAAAGAGGAATTTGTTAGATTAGTAAAATTAACCTTTTGATTTGGCCCTGCCGGCGTTCGTCGCAGGAGGGGTCCGGTTGCTTTCGCCGGCACAGGGTAACCGTCCCCGCTGCAGTACTGCCGATGGGTATTTATTGCGCCTTATCCCTCTGGGGCCGCCTCCCGGAAAGGGAGCGCAGATACGACGGTGAGCAATATGAAAGGCATAAAAGAATCCGCCATGGGCGGGATGTCGAATGTCGCCGGGTCCCTGCAGGAACTCGACCCCCGGATCATCGAACAGATCACCTCGAGGATCAATTTCCCCGCATCGAAAGACAATCTTCTCTCCCAGGCGAAGGAGAGCGGAGCACCCCAGGGCATCCTCGACACGCTGAACCAGTTTGAGGATAAGCAGTACAACAGCAAAGAAGACATTAAATCAGAGTTTCAGAAGGTTCAGCAGAAATAACCCTTTTTTCAGCCGCACATAGGTGCCGCCGCCGCCACCTGCCCCTGAAGAATCGTGTCTCAAGGGCGCTCCGTGCCGGGAGCCATGCAGGCAACCGGGGGCTGCACCGTACCTGGAAGTGCTTGGCATGGGCCGCTCTGCCGGATAAGCCCGCCACCTATATCTGGTCCCCCGGTGCATGGCGTCGCATGCTCATCATCGGACACCGGGGGGCGAGGTCTCTCGGGCCGGAGAACACCCTGCTGGCCCTGCGGAGCGGGATGGCATGCGCCGATCTCGTCGAGGTCGACGTGCGCCTCACAAAAGACGGTATTGTGGTTGCAATCCACGACGCGGCCGTCGACCGGACGACGGACGGGACCGGACCGGTCAAAGGCTTCACCATCGAGGAACTCAAAAGGCTGGACGCGGGCGGGGGCGAGGCGATCCCGACGCTTTCGGAGGTCCTCGACCTGGTCCGCGGGCAGACAGGACTTGTCGTGGAGTTCAAGGAGCCCGGGACCGAAGCGGTCGTCGTCTCGGTGCTCATGGACCGGATGCCGGAACGGCTGTTTCTGGTCTCGTTCCATCCTGAAAGCGTTGCGATGGCAAAACGTCTCCTCCCCGGGGCGCAGGCGGGCCTCATCTACTCGCAGGAGATCGCCGATCCCGTCGGGCTCGCCCGCTCGGTACAGGCCGACCTCATCCTCCCGCGATGGGACCGGGTCTCCCGCGAACTGGTGGATCAGGCGCACAACGCCGGGCTGCTCGTCGTCCCCTGGCTGCTGAACACGCCGGAAGATATCGAGGAAGCGGTCCGTATCGGTGTCGACGGATTCTCAAGCGATGATCCCTGCGCCGCACGCCGATACCTGGAGGGCGAAGCCGCGCAGCGTCCGGCTCCGGCGAAGTGACGGACCGGTCAGACGACCGCTCCCGGGAGGTGTTTGAGGAGCCACGCCTTCACCTCGACGTAGAGGCTCTCCGTCGCCTCGTCGAGGGTGTGGCCCGCCCCTTCGTAGATGACCAGCCGTTTGGGCTCGCCGGCACGCCGGTAGACATCCTCCGATGCGCTATGGGGGAGGACCGGGTCTGCGTCCCCGTGCAGGAGGAGGATTGCCGCACGGCCCGCGAGGCCGGCGACCGGTTCGGTCCCACCGGTCTGGGTTGAGATGGCGACGACGACCCTGGCCGCCGGGACATTTGCGGCCGCCTGGATCACCACCGCTCCCCCGAGCGAGTGCCCGACCAGCCCGACGGCCGAGACGCCCTGGGTCTCAAGATAACGCGTACCGAGGACCGTGTCGATGACCGACTCCACGAGGTCCTTCGGGTGCCGGTACTGCACCCGGAGCGCGCTGATCCGGTGGTTCGGGAGGTCCTGCGCCAGCCGTGGGTAGAGTTCCCGTGCAGGGGTGTCGAACCCGCCGCCGGTCCCGCCGACCATGACGACACCGGTTCTGGCCCCTGCGGCCTCGTAGTAGCGGCAGGTGGTCGTTCCCCGGTCGGTCTCGATCTCCACGAGATCGTAGGCTTCCCCGGCCTGCAACAGTCGCCTGACGTTCGTGGGGTGCACCCCGATGCTCGTTGCATCTACATTCACCTCAATCGCAGCCGTCTCGAGCATGGAGGGCAATAGCGATTGCGGCTATTTGTCTCTTGCGGCGGGAGTGGTGTGTAGCCCATGAAGAATCCCTGCGCGCCCGGTGCAGGAGCGATCTTACGCGCTGTGAGGAACGTTGCTCACAAAACCTGTGCGGAAAGTACATTACTATTGATTATAAAATTATAAATTACAATGAATAAAACAGGGCGAACATTCTTCCGACAGGTTGGCGACTCTCATCCGGCATCCGCTCCGTCCGGGAACGGTGCATCCTCAAATACCGGGGAGTCCGATGCCGACCTCCTCGACGCCTACTCCCGGGCCGTCGTCCGGGTCGTCGAGTCCGTGGGGCCCGCGGTCGTGAGCGTGGTCGCGGGGAAGAACCTCCAGGGCCAGCGCGGCGAGCAGATGGGAGCGGGCTCAGGCGTGATCGTGGCGCCGGAAGGCTACATCCTGACCAACAACCATGTGGTGCAGGGGGCCGGGAGGCTCGAGGTCCGTACGGCGGACGGGACCGCACTTCCCGCACGCCTGGCCGGGGCCGATCCGGCGACGGACCTTGCCGTGCTCCGTGCCGATACGACGGATCTCCCCTACGCGTCGTTCGGCGACTCCGGAGCGCTCGCGGTCGGCCAGCTCGCGATCGCCATCGGCAACCCGCTCGGCTTTAACTCGACCGTCTCGACGGGTGTCCTGAGCGCTCTTGGGCGGGCGTTCCGGAGCCGGGACGGCCGCTTGATCGAGAACATCATCCAGCACACCGCTCCCTTGAACCCCGGCAACTCCGGCGGTCCGCTGGTGGACTCGCGCGGCCGGGTGATCGGCATCAACACCGCCATCATCCCGATGGCGCAGGGCATCTGCTTCTCGATCCCCTCGAACACCGCCTCGTGGGTCCTGCCGCAGCTGGTCGCCGACGGCAGGGTGCGGCGCGGATACCTGGGTATCGCCGGCCAGTCCCGGCCGCTCCCGCAGCCGCTTGTTGCGGCGCTCGGGCTTACCGCGAACCAGGCGGTCGAGGTCGTCTCGGTGAACCGGGCAAGTCCCGCCGGCCGGGCAGGGCTCCGCCCCGGAGACCTGATCGTCGCGATCAACGAGACGTGCGTAACGTGCGTTGACGACCTGCACCGGTTCCTCGCCACCTGGCCCATCGCGGAGCCGGCAACCCTGGCGCTTCTCCGCGACCGGCGGCGGATCACGCTCCCGATCGTCCCGGCGGAAGCGGTCGCGTGCGCTGCCGCCGGGTGAGCGGAGGGCGAAACTCAAAACCAAACAGGTCTTCGCGAAGAGCGACGCTCCGGAGCGCGACTGCCGGGACGGCGCGACGGACAATGTCTGAGGCTTGAGAAGCCGTTAGGCTTCGAAGTGCGGTGGGCCGAAGTCCGTGATACCTGCTCCTCTTTCCGGTCACTACCGGTCCAGGTCAGGGAACCCACGTTATCCGCGGCTCCCGCCGCACCGGTTTCGGTGACAGGGGGGCAGGATAGCCGAAGATCAGCGGCGCCACGATCTGGTGATCGCCGGGGACCTTCATCGCCTCAAGGATCTCGGGGTTCTGCCCGATGAGGGCCGCGGCCCCGATCCAGCAGCTGCCGATGCCGAGCGCCCAGGCGGCAAGCATCATGTTCTCCGCACAGAGCGTGCAGTCGAGGACGCTTGATGCGACATCCCGGGCGCCGAGGACCAGGACCAGTGCCGGGGCGTTGTAGAAGATGCTGAACGCAGGATTCTTGAGCGCCGCGAGGAACTCTTCCGTCCCCGGCCGGGACTCCTCGCCGATATTCTCTACAAGGATCGGCTTACAATAGTCGGACGCCCGCTGCATCAGGTCCCTGTCTCTCACGACCACGAACTGCCAGGGCTGGAGCCCGAGAGCGGTCGGGGCCTGGATCCCCGCAGCGATGATCGCCCGGAGGGCCTCGCCCGGGACCTCACGGCCGGTGTAGTTCCTGACGCTCCGGCGCTCCCGGATCACGGAGAATACCTCGATGGACTCTGTATCCGCCATCATAAAGCCCCCTACGGCTCGCCGATGGTATTTATGTGTTGGGGAAAGCCGCACCGGCCGCTGTCTCATCGCTGGCCCGGGGTAGTTTCGTATCTGGTGACGGAACCGTCACCGTCCACGCCGCCGCAGGGGATGGTTGCCGACGTGCAGCCACCTTTCCGCCCGGTTTTTTGCCCGGCGAGCTGCAGCGCAACCCGCGGATTCGAGAAACCGTAAACGCCGCCGAAATCTCAGGATCAGCATAGAAATCCGATTATTATCCCCGGATCGGATAGTAATCTTTTTTACCGTCCACGGAGCACAACCATTACAGCGACAGCGTTCCAGCGCCGGTGGGCTATGACTGACTCGCATCATGAACGGTCATCCTGTGACCCTGCAGTCTTCGATGCTCTTGAAGACGGCCTTCTTGTGGTAAACGATGACCGGAAGGTCGACTGGTACAACCCGGCACTCGCACGGATCCTTGCCATCCAGCAGGAGGACGCCATCGGCATGGACGTGCAGGACCTCTTTGCCACACACCTCCTTCCGACCTTCGAGGATGAGGCCACCGCACGGCTGCTCCGGCATGCCCTGGAGAACGGCTCCGATCTCCCCACCCGTCTCTACCGTGCCCGGACCTCCGACGGCATCCGGCGCTGGCTCTCGATCACGGGCAAGCGGGTCGTTGCCGGGCAGCGGCTCATCAAGATCCGGGACGCCACCGCCGACCTGGACGCGCATCATTTCAGGGTCGCGCTCGACCAATCGCCGGTGGTCGTCTTTGCGCAGGATACGGATCTCCGCTACACCTGGTCGTACAACCAGCAGCTCGGGTTTACGGATACGTCCATCATCGGGATGCGGGACGAGGACGCCTTTCCCGACAGCGCCGCGTTTCTTACGGCGCTCAAACGCCGGGTCCTTGAGACGGGAGAGACCGTGCGGGCGGCGGTGACGATCCCCGTCGCGGGTGATCAGCGCATCCGGGACCTGACACTAAAGCCGCTCCATGATGCCGGGGGCAGAATTATCGGCGTTACCGGAATCGCCTTCGATGTGACGGAACGGAACCGTGCGGAGGAGGCGCTCCGGGAGAGGACGCACGAACTCAAGAAGCGGATGGACGAACTCCAGTGCCTGTACACCGTCGCGCGCCTTGTCGAGATGCCGGGAGCAACGCTTGAAACGCTCCTGCAGGCGATTGCCGACTCCCTCCCCTCAGGCTGGCAATACCCCGACGATACCACGGTGCGGATCACCGTCGACGGCCGCGACTACTGCTGCGGCGATCCGGGAGAGACCCCCTGGAAGCAGGAGAGCCCGATCGTCGTCCATGGCGTGCAGGTCGGCAAGATCGAAGTCCGGTATGTCTGCGATAAGCCCGTGAGGGCCGAAGGGCCGTTCCTGCCTGAAGAGCGGATGCTGCTCGATTCCGTCGCGAAACGCATCGGCCGGATCATCGAGCGGCTGCAGGTAGAAGAGGCGCTCGAAAAGAGCGAGGAGATGTTCCGGGGGATCGCGCAGCGGAGTTTCGATATGATCTGCACCTGCTACCACGACCGTGGGATCACCTACATCTCCCCGGCCGTGGAGCGGATACTCGGGTACGCTCCCGAGGAGATGGTGGGGACCGAGTGGGAGGATTACATCCTCAACTCAAGCATTCCGGCCTGGGAGCGGGGGCGCCGGAAGGTGCTCAGGGGCGAGCAGGTCGAACGGCTCCAGGTCGAGGTCAGGCGAAAAGACGGCGAGACCGTCATACTGGAACTGAACGCGTCGCCGATCATCGAGCAAGCAGCGACCGTGGGGTTCCAGGCTATCGGCAGGGACATCTCCGAGCGGATCCTGTATGAGCGGCTCCGTGAGCAGGCGTTCGATATGACCGGGCGGAACATCGCGCAGTTCGCTATCCTCGCCGACCACATCCGCCACCCGCTCCAGGTGGTCATGGGTGTTGCGGACCTGCTCGACGACGAGGAGACCGCAGAGAAACTCCGCGAACAGGTCCGCAGAATCAATATGCAGATCAACCGGCTGGACCGGGAGTGGATGGAGTCGCGGAAGATCCGGGAGTTCGTGAAGCGGTACGAACTCTGAGTGCCTGTTGTGGTTTCACAGTTGTTTCATAGGATCGTAGTTATGCCGGGAACGCCGTTTTGTTCAGTTGCGTTCCCAGACACGATTTTCACCCAGACCACCATTTGGTGCAAGTTACGAGAACAAAACGAGTGAAGCGAGGAAATATCCCGATACAGTGGACCGTGGAAGTATCGCCACGGGGGGTGGGGACAGGGGAGGGGGGAGACCCCCCTCCCCGTCAGCCCCTCCCCCGAATGGCGATATCCCCTTGAAATCCGTGTCAGTGCATCGAAGCGCTGTCCGTAGGACAGGAGTTCGAGAAACCCGCAGTTTTTCGAGGCGTGAGCGAAAGCGAACGTGAGCACCGTTAGGTGCGAGAAACGGGGTTTGAACACCGGAGGTGCGAGTTGCGCAGTCCCCTACGATCCACTGCACGGGAACAACCCGGGGAAAACCCATTCATCACCGCCGCCCCCTCTTTTTGTACACCCCCGGCACGGCCTCCCGGACGGCGGCGAGCGTCTCCGGTATAAGCGTGCCTTTCTTCCCGACGACCTCCGCCGGCCGGATGGCGGCGGCGTGTGCGGCGAGAGCGTAACTCTCGGTGAAGAGGTCGAGCCCGCCGCAGGCAAAGTCGTCGAGCGAGATCGGGATGGAGATCCCGTCGGTGGATGGGCTGCTCGATACCGGGCAGACGAGCAGGCTCCCGTCCTCTCCTGCAGAAACGACCACCACCGGGCGCACCTTCCGTTCGCCCCCTCTCCCGATACGCACGGGGGCCAACACGACGTCGCCGCCGACGTAGTGTCCCATGTGCATACAGGTTGGCCCGACAACCGATAAGAGAATTGATCCCGTGCCCGGGCCTTTATGGTAACAAGAGGAAGGAGGGTGTCCCCCGCACCCTCCGGTGCGCCGTTACGGCGCCCGTCCGATTGCTTTCCCGTTGGACTTCTGATGCTCTTCACGGAACTCTTTCTGGTTCTTCACCATCGCGGCCCGGGCGTGTCCGTTGTCGTTCTTGCCCGGGTTGATGACGGATACGGCACCGGTGCCGGCCACCGAGACGCTGCCCTCCTCCGTCACGGCGCTGCCGGTGACGGTCAGGTTGTTGTCACCTTCGTTCAGGTCGAGGTCCTGTTGCCGGTACTTCAGGATGAGCGTGCCGCCGTCCTTCATACAGAAGTTGACCTTCTCCGGCGTTGCGTTTCCGATCGCGAACTCCGCGGGGTCCGGTACCGTCACGTTGGTGCGGTCGGCGCCGGCAAACCCGAGCCACTCTGCAACGTTGATGAAGATGGTCATGATACCGTTGCTCTTCTGGTTCAGGGTCTTTTGGGCGACCTTCACCTCCGCCGTCTGCGCCTTCACGGTCACGTTCAGGGTGTCGCGGGCAACGGCGCCTGTGGCGTTATCCGCGACCGTTACGGTGACCGGGTAGGTGCCGGCAGTAAGATAGGTGTAGGCGGCCCGGACGGTGCCGTTATGCTCGTCCTCCGCCACGATCTCTTCCTCCGTCGTTCCTGTGCTCCAGTTGACGGAAGCGGAGAGGTTCATCGCATCAAAGGCATCGGTGCTGCTATAGGCCGCGAGGATGGTGACCGGCTCACCGGCGAGCACCGTGCGGTCGCTCCCTGCATCGACGATGAGGGCGGCCTGCACGGCAGGAACCACCACGGCAAGGGCGATTACGAAGGAGAAGATTCGGATTGTCGTATCTCGTTTCATGAGTCTCCGGTAGATACTCACTCCGCTCCCCTATTTGACCACATTGAACCTCCCGGTTCAATCAATCACCCGGGAGGTGGTACAGGGACCGTCCCTACACCCGGAGCAGCCGGGCGTTGATCGCGACGATCACGGTGCTCGCGCTCATCAGCACCGCCCCGGCCGCCGGGGTGAGGACGATCCCGGCACCGATCAGCACGCCGGCGGCCAGCGGGATGGCGACGGCGTTGTAGCCCGTCGCCCAGAGCAGGTTCTCGAACATCTTCCGGTAGGTCTTCTTTGCAAGGTCGATGACCGCCGCCGCGTCCCCCGGGTTGCTCCTCACGAGGACGATATCGGCGCTCTCGACGGCCACGTCGGTCCCGGCCCCGATAGCGATGCCCACGTCGGCCTCGACGAGCGCGGGAGCGTCGTTGATCCCGTCGCCCACCATCGCCACCCGGTAGCGCTGCTGCACCTCCCGGATCTTCTCCGCCTTCTCGTGGGGCAGGACCCCGGCGAAGAACTCGTCAAGGCCCAGTTCCCCCGCCACCCACGCCGCAACGTCACGGTTGTCGCCGGTCAGCATCATGCACCGGATGCCCATCGCCTTGAGCCGGCGGATAGCGTCCCCCGACTCCGGCCGGATGACATCGGCGAGCGCGATCGCGCCGACCGGCCGGTCGTCCTCGATCAAGAAGACGACGGTCTTGCCCTGCCGCTGGAGCGTCTCGACCCGCCCGTCTCCGGCCGCTACCCCCTGTTCGGTGAGGTAGCCCGGGCCGACCACCCGGACGGTCCGGCCGCCGATCGTCCCCTCGACGCCGACCCCCGGGATCGCGCGGAAGCCTTCGACCGGCAGCAGAGCAAGGCCCCGTTCCTCCGCGCTCCGGACCACCCCCCGGGCGAGCGGGTGCTCGGAGTGCGCCTCCACCGATGCCGTCGTCCGGACTACATCCTCCTCTGCCGCGCCGGCAAAGGCAAGGACGTCCGTGACCCCGAACCGCCCCTCCGTCAGGGTGCCGGTCTTGTCGAAGACGATCGCCTGAAGGTCCTTTGCCCGTTCAAACGCGCTCCTGTCCCGGATCAGGAACCCGGACTGTGCGGCAAGGGCCGTCGAGACCGCGACCACGAGCGGGACGGCAAGCCCGAGGGCGTGAGGGCAGGCGATGACCATCACGGTCGCGGCCCGCTCCACCGCAAACCCGGTCCCCTCCCCGAGGGCGAACCACGCTGCAAACGTCACCGCACCGACCGAGAGGGCGATCACCACCAGGATGAACGCCGCCCGGTCGGCGAGGTCCTGGGTCCGGGACCGGCTCTCCTGCGCCTTCCGGACGAGATCGATCACCTGTGCAAGGTAGGTCTCCGCTCCCGTCTTTTCGACCTCGACGACGACCGAGCCCTCGCCGTTGATCGCCCCGCCGATGACCCCGTCGCCCGGGCGTTTCTCCACCGGGCTCGACTCCCCGGTGAGCATAGCCTCGTTGACGCTTGTTCGCCCCTCGGCCACCGTGCCGTCCACCGGCACCTTCTCCCCGGGCCGGACGAGGACCCGGTCGCCCGGTCTGAGCCGGTCTACGGGCACGTCCTCGGTCCCCCCGCCACGGACCCGGTGCGCCTCCGAGGGCATGACCCGGACGAGTTCTTCGAGCGCCCGCGACGCCCCGAGGACCGAGCGCATCTCTACCCAGTGCCCGAGGAGCATGATGTCGATCAGGGTGGCGAGTTCCCAGAAGAACCCCTCTCCCCCGACGAGACCGAGGACGACCGCCGAGCTGTAGACGTAGGCGACGGTGATCGCGACGGCGATGAGCGTCATCATCCCGGGCATCCGCGCCCGGAGTTCGCGTACGATGCCGGAGAGGAACGGCCAGCCGCCGTAGAGGTAGATGGCGGTCGCCAGAGCGAGGAGGAGGTAGTCCGAGCCCGGGAACCGGATGGTGAACCCGAGGAGCGCCTGGACCGGCTCCGAGAGGATGAGGATCGGGATCGTCAGGATCGTCGAGATGATGAACCGCTTCCGGAAGTCTTCGAGGGCATGGTGAGTGTGCGGGGCGGGACCACGGGTCTCCGGCGGCTTCTCCCGGCTCGTCTCCACGATCTGCGTCTCGTACTGCCCGTGCCCGTGGTCCGTATCAACCCCTCCCCGCCGTTCTCTCCTCTTCGGCAGGTCCGCACCGCGCATAACGCTGCCGGAGCGTCTCCGTCGCCCGGCGGCGAGACCCGTCCCGGTGCGGGTGCATGCATCCGCCCATGGCAGGATATGCAGGCCTTCCGGCAACGTAAATATACCGGCAGCGAAGGCACAACGAGGCCGTCATATACCTTCCCGGCCGGGGACAGCCGGCCATGCGGAGCTGCAGGAGAGTTGAATCGCGTATCCGTCGATGAGAGGACCACAGGCACTCCCGGAGCAAAAGGATAGATATATAAAGCCGTGAGGATAGCATACATCACGTAGCCGAGCAGATCCGTCCACAGGATGGAAGAACCGCTTAAATTCGTCTGAAATCAGCCCGGATGCGTTTGAATCGCATGGGAACATTTTATCTGTACAGAGTATAAAAGTCCCCCAGGAGTAGAAGAGAAGGTGGTCCCGGCCAATGCACGTACGCAAGCCCGCATACGGTGATATTCCTGCGCTCTCTGCTATTCTGGATGCGCTCGACGAGGGGCTGCTTGTCGTCGGCCCCGATAACCGGGTAGCCTGCGTCAACAGGTATCTGCGGCACCTTCTTGGCATCGGCCGGGATGCGCTCTCCGGAACGGATGCAGTTCAGTTCGTCCGCCGGGTCCTGGTGCCCCGGATCTGCGAGGAGCCGTCCAGGACGGCGGTCCTGGCATCCCTCGATGCCGACACCCGGGCTGCCGACGTCCTGTGCACGCTGCTGTCGCCGGGTTACGGGAGGGGGCGGTTCCGCTGCTCGTGCAGGGCCGTTAACGAGGGGCCGTTCCGGGGCATGCGGGTCATCCGCCTCTCTCCCGCCTCCTCCGGGCTTTTGGGCGGCGCCCCGGTCCTTCCCTGCAGCAGTCAGATGCGGATGGAAGATATCCTGCGGGAGAGCGAGGACCGGTACCGGACCCTTGTCGAGAACCTCAACGAGGGGATCGGGCTGATCAACAGAGAGGGCATTGCGGTCTTTGCCAACCAGCGCATGGCCGAGATCGTCGGCTACCCCGTCACCGAGATCATCGGCGCGCCGGTCTCTCTGTTCGTCGACGAAGCGGGCGCCGAATGCCTGGGAGAGTACCTGGAGAACCTGGGCCAGAGCACGCGGGAGATCTTTGAGATTGATCTGATCCGAAGCGACGGCGCCCGCGTCCACACGCTGATGGCGACCACGCCGATCGTCGATGCCGGCGGCACCTGCCGCGGGTTCTTTGCCGGGGTCCAGGACATCACTCCCTTGAAGAAGATGGAGGCACAGCTCCGCGAGAGCGAGGAGAAGTACCGGTCGCTCGTGGAACTCTCCGCCGAGGCGACCCTGATCCACCGCGACGGGGAGATCCTCTTCATCAACCCCGCCGGCCTGAAACTGCTCGGGGCTTCACGCCCGGAAGATGTTATCGGGATGGGTATCCTCGATATCGTCCACCCCAACACCCGGAGCACCATCGAGGCCTTCGCCGTGCGCGATCTCCAGGGAGAGGAGACGCCGCTCATTGAACTGCTGGCAGTCAGGCTTGACGGGACGACGGTCCCCGTCGAGGGGAGGGGCACACGGACGTTCTTTGAGGGGCGGCCCGCGGTCCAGGTCGTCATGCGTGACGTCACCCACCGCAAGCAGGCGGAGGAGCAGCTGCAGGCCAGAAACCGCCATCTCCTGCTGCTGAACCGGATCATCGGCGCATCCACGTCGGCCCGGACGCTGGACGAACTGCTTGAGGCGGCGCTCGGTCAGACGCTCGACCTGCTCGATTACGACGGCGGCGCTATCTACCGCCTCGACGCCGGGCAGGGCGAGGCCACGCTCCGGTGCCTGAGGAGCATACCGGAGACGTGCCTGGAGCAGGTAGAGAAGGCTCGGGGAGCGTCGTTCGCCGACACCCTCGACGCCGGCATGCCCTGCTACCTTGAACAGGACCCGAACGCCCCCGGGTCACATCTCCTCCGGGAACTCGGGTTTGCCGCACTCGCCTGCATCCCGCTCGTCGTCGAGTCCGACGTCGTCGGGGCGCTCATCATCGGGAGCAGGGACCGGGGATCGTTCTCCCACGACGAGCGCGCGCTCCTCGAAGCGGTCGGCCGGGAGATCGGGGCCGGCATAACGCGGGGCATGCTCCACCGGAGGCTTGAAGCGGCAAACCGGGAGGCGAACCTCTACCTCGATATCCTCACTCACGACATCCGGAACGCAGACAACGTCGCAAACATCTACGCCGATATCCTCATCGACGAGCTCGAGGGAGAGCCGGCCCGGCATGCCCGGAAACTGAAGGCCGGGATCAAGAAGAGCATCGAGATCACGGCAAACGTCGCCACGATCCGAAAGATTCACGAGAGCCGGGCCGGGCTTACGCCTCGTGACCTCGATGCCGTGATCCGGGAGGAGATTGGGCATTTCCCCGACCTCTGCATTCGCTACGAGGGGCTGCCCGTGGAAGTCCTCGCCGACGACCTCCTGCCCGAGGTCTTCACGAACCTGATCGGCAACGCCGCAAAGCACGGCGGGCCGGGTGTCGAGGCCATGGTGACGGTCGAGGAGCTGGATGAGAGGACCATCGTCGTCACCATTGCCGACACCGGTCTCGGTATCCCGGAGGACGCGAAGGAGGCGATCTTCTTCCGGTTCGAGCGGGAGGGCGGCCGCCGGGGGAGCCAGGGGCTCGGGCTCTCGATCTGCCGGATGCTTACTGCACGCTACGGCGGGAGGATCTGGGCCGAGGACCGGGTCCCGCGGCACCCGGAGATGGGCACGGCGTTCCGGTTCACCCTCCGGAAGGCCGGGCGTGAAGGATAAGCCCCGGATGCCCCCGGACCGGTATCGCCTGCTGCGAATCCGGATCGCTGGTGTATACCTGACGCGAGCGATCGGGTTTATTCCCTCTGTCGCGGACACTGTACCATGTACAGGATTGTTCCTCTTCTCTTAACCTGCATGCTCCTCTCTGCCGGGTGCCTCACCGCAAGCGAGTCCCCGGCGGAGGCGGAGGTCAGCCTGATCGCCCCGGTTGACCCAATACCCATCTTCGACGGCCAGGCGACCTACGCCGGGTTCATCAGTGCGGAGACGCCGCAGATCCAGGCAAACTACAGCATGGGATACGTCGCCGTCGCACCGGGCAACGCGACGCCGCCGCACCGCCTGATCGGGACGGCGGAACTCGTCTACGTGCTCGGCGGCACGGCGGAGATCCGCTGCGACAACGAGACGGTGACCGCCCGCGAAGGGGAGACCGTCCTCCTGCCGGAAGGGGTGCTGCAGTCGATAGCCGCGGCCGGGGAAACCGATCTCTACTACATCACCGTGAGCCAGCCGGCCTACACGCCCGAGATCGAGATCTCGGGGGACGAGCTTGACGCGGTCGACGTGAAGACGGACTCTGCGCCGATCGTTGTCGCCGATCCCCGGACGGGGATCGAGTGGGACCTCGATTCCGGCGTGGCAGCCTTCACCCTCTTAAATCCGGTGCTGATGAACGAGACGGCAATCCCGATCGACTACAGCATCGCCTACGTCGAACTCCTCCCGGGCGGGTATCTTGGGTATGACGGGATCCGCGGTTCGTCCGATCTCCTCTACGTGATCGAGGGGGAGATCGAGGTCGCCACGCGCGACGGCGCAGCAGTCCGGGTCCCTGCCGGGAGTGCCGCATACGTCCCGCCCGACCTGGTGAAAGAGACCCGGAACGCCGCCGACTCCACGACAAAGATCCTCTCGTTCATCGACCCGGCGTGGACGCCGGAGAAGACCGTTCTTTTTGAATAGATCCCTCCTTTTTTCCCGGCGCCCGTTCTCCGCGGTTTCACGGCGGATTGCCGGCATCCGGCCGACCTATCCTGAGAGCGTTTGCAATGACCGCAAGCGAGAGCCCCATATCCCCGAACGCCACCGCCATCCAGAGGCTGACCAGCCCGAAGACCGCGAGCCCGGCAATCCCGAGTTTCACCACGAGTGCCGTCGTGACGTTCTGCCGGATGACCGAGACCGTCTTCTCCGAGAGGGCGACGAGGTAGGCGACCCGTGAGATGTCGTCCTCCATCACGACGATATCGGCCGCCTCGATCGCGACGTCTGAGCCGATCGCCCCCATCGCGACCCCGACGTTCGCCCGTGCGAGCGCCGGGGCGTCGTTCACGCCGTCGCCGACCATCACCACGAGCCCGTAGCGGTCCATCAGCCGTTCGACCATCGCGACCTTATCCTCCGGGAGGAGCCCGGCATGGCACTCGTCGATCCCGATGCGGCGGGCAACCGCCTCGCCGACGCGTTCGTTGTCCCCGGTGAGCATCACTGTCCGAATGCCGCGGGCCCGGAGATGGGCGACCGTCGTTTCGGCATCCTTCTTGATGACGTCCGAGAGCGCGATAAGCCCGAAGACGCCTGATGCGGTGCCGGCGAGGATGACGGTCTTTCCCTCCCCCTCCAGGCGGTCGTACTCCTCCCGCCATGCCCCGCCGGCGGCGTCCGGGAAGAGTGCAGCGTTTCCGAGGAGGCAGGTCTCACCGCCGATCCGCCCCTGGACGCCTCTCCCCGCGATCGAGACGAACTCCTCGACGTCCGGGAGAAGGACATCCTCCTCCTCCGCCCGCCGCCGGACCGCCTCCGCGATCGGGTGGCCGGAGCGCGACTCGAGCGCCGCGGCGACGGCAAGCACCCCGGTCGCCGGCACCCCAAACCCGGCCACGCCGTCCACCTCGAGCCTTCCGGTCGTGAGCGTCCCGGTCTTGTCGAAGATGACCACCTTTGCGAGCCCCACGGCTTCGAGGGAGTCCCGGCCCTTGATGAGCACGCCGTTATGTGCCGCGGTCGTGATCCCCGAGACCATCGAGACCGGGGTGGAGATGGCGAGCGCGCAGGGGCAGGCGATGACGAGCAGGATCAGCGCCCGGTAAAATGCCTCCAGGAACGGGACGCCGAAGGCGAGCGGGGGGACCACGACGAGGAGGGCGGCGCCGAGGATGACCGCCGGGGTGTAGTAGCGGGAGAACCGCTCGATGAACGCCTCGGTGGGGGAGGTGTGGGTCTGGGCCTCCGCGACCAGGGCCACGACCCGGGCTATCGTGCTCTCCGCCTCAGGTTTCGTCACCCGGATCTCGAGGTAGCCCTCCACGTTCCGGGTCCCGGCGTAGACGGCGTCCCCGACGCCTTTCGCCACCGGGACGCTCTCGCCGGTGATCGCCGCCTGGTCGACCGATGACCCGCCGCCGGTGACGACGCCGTCGAGCGGGACGGTGTCGCCCGGTCTCGCGATCACGGTCTCCCCTACGCCGACATCGTCGACCGGAACGGCCGCTTCCTCGCCGTTCCGCCGGACCCGGGCCGTCTGCGGCGCGATGTCGAGGAGCGAGGCTATCGAGCGCTCCGCCCTCCCGGCCGCGTACTCCTCCAGGAACTCGGCGATGGCGTAGAGGTAGAGGACGGTCGCCCCCTCGGCGGGGTTTTGGGTCAAAAACGCGCCCGCCGCCGCGACCGTGATGAGCACCGCGATGCTGAACCGGAGCCGGACGAGGGCGAGGAGCCCGGCTTTCAGGACGTCGTAGCCGGCTATGACCGCGGCGGCGAGCAGGAGGGCTGTCCCGGCGAAGGGGTACGGGGTGAAGTACTCGACGATCACCCCCGCAAGGAGGAGGATACCCGAGACCGCGAAGACCGCGATCTCCCGGCGGCCGACAACCGGCCTGTGAACCTCGCAGATCCCGGCGCGGCAGCGGGGGCAGGCCGGGCACTCCTCATGCTCCGTCACGGCCCTCCTCCGGCAGGAGCCTTCTGGACAGGGGTCTCCATCATGGGTATGCGATCCTGGCTGCATCCCACTTAAAAGGTGGTCCGGGCACCTCGAGGGCGATCGATCCGGACAGGGAGTCACCCTTTCGCCAGGCAGAAACCTTATGAAGGGATCACTCCAAATGATCGGAAAGACTATCTCCTCCACAGCAGCCCCGGATGCCGGCCAGCCGGCACACCCGGTAACTCCTGCCTTACTCCCCGGAGGACTGAGATGATGCCTCCACCAGACTTCACCACGATCCCATCGGACGATGCCGACCGACCCTTCGACGAGACCGTTCCCTGCAGCATCTGGATCAATCGTTCTAACAGCGCTGCGCCCTGCCTCCCGGAGACGACGCCGGGCTGCCGTGAGTCCGGCTGGGCGCGCCCCCTTCACCCGGAGGATGCCGATGCGGTGCTCGCCGAATGGGAGCGCTGTGCCGCCGGCACGCCGTGGCGGTGCACCTACCGCGTCCGGGGCGCCGGCGGAGAATACCGCACCGTCGTGAGCGCGGGCATCCCGGTCAGGGACGCCGCAGGCCGGGTCGTTCTCTGGGCGGGGGTCAACCTCGACGTCACCGACCGGGACGAACCCGGCGGGCAGGTGAGGGAACTCGCGGTCCTCTCCGCAATCGCCCGGGCGATCGAGGAGGCCGGTCCGGACGAGGCCGTGCGGGAGGCGGCCGGCCTCCTGCCCCGTGGATTTCGCCGCCCGGAAGAAGTATCGGTACGGGTCGTGCCCGGGCCCGCTGCCCCCGGACCGGGGAGGATCGTCGCCGCGCTTCCTGCCGGCCACCTCGTGGTAGAACAACGGAGGGTTCCGGAGGAAGCCGGAGGATCCCGGGAGCCCCCTCAGGGGGCAGAGGATCCGTTCCTGCCGCAGGAGCGCGGCCTCGTCCGCGCCGTCGCCGCGATGCTCGGGGCCGCCGCCGCAACCCCCGGGCAGCAGTACTGCCTCCTCTTCGACCATATGCCGGACCCCGTGCTCCTCCTTGAGATCCTCCGCGACGGCTCCGAAGATCCTGCAGGCTTTACGGTCATCCGGATCAACCGCAAAGCCGCCGAGATCCTCGGGCGCCGCCAGCATGAGGTCGCCGGAGAAGACCTCGCCACGGCCGTTCCGTCGATCACCCCCGCCGCGCTCGATCTCCTCTGCCGGGTTGCGAGAACCGGGATGCCGGGGCACTGCGACGTCTCCAGTCCGGCGACCGGCGCCTGCTACGGACTGAAGGCCTACCGGCCGGAGGACGGCCGGCTTGTCGTCATCGCAGAGAACATCACGGACTGGCGGAGAGCAGAAGACCTCCTCCGGAAGCAGCAGGTCGCCCTGGACAACCGGGTGAGGGAACTTGCGACGCTCTATGCCGTGAGCCGTGTCGTCGAGCGGCCCGGTGTATCGGTCGAGGAGGTCCTGCAGGAGGTCGCCGGCATCCTCCCTCCCGGCTGGCTCCACCCGGAGGATGCTGCCGCCCGGATCACGGTCGACGGCCGGGAATACCGGTCGCCCGGGTTTGTCGAGACCGGCTTGCGGCAGGAGAGCCCGATCGTCGTCCACGGCCGCAATGCCGGGAAGGTGGAGGTCTGCTACCGCCACGAACTGCCCGGCGACGGCGACGCGGTCTTCCTCACCGACGAACGCCGCCTGATCGACGCCGTCTCCAGGCGGCTCGGCCGGATCATCGAGCGGATGCGGGCGACCGAAGCCCTCGAGAGGAGCGAGAAGAAGTACCGCCTTCTCTTCGAACAGATGCTCGAGAGCTACACCCTCTACGAGGTTATCCCGGACGGCGAGGGAAACCCTGTCGACTACCGGATCGTCGAGTTGAACGAGAACGCGGCCGGCGTCTTCGGCCGCAGCCGGGAGGACCTGCTCGGACGGCGGCTCTTCGACGTCTTCCCGGCGATCGCGAAAGGAGCCCGTATCATCTACGGGGAGGTCGCCAGGACCGGTGTGCCGGTGCAGCGGCGGCTGCAGGAACCCCGGACCGGGCGGTGGTACGACCTGCAGATCTACCGGCCGCAGCCGGGGAGGCTGGCCGTCACGGGGCAGGATATCACCGAGCAGAAGAAGGCGGAACTCGCCCTCCAGGAGAGCGAAGAGCGGTTCCGGGGGATCTTCGAGCAGGCCGGGACCGGGATCGCGCTTATCGGCCCGGACGGGCGGATCATGAAGGCGAACCCGGCGTTCGTGCGGATGTTCGGCTACAACGAGGACGAACTCTGCAGCATGCAATCCCGGGACCTGATCTACCCGCCCGACCGGGATGAGACGGGGCCCCTTCTCCGGGAGACGGCCCGGGGGGAGGGCATCCGCCGGGAGAAGCGCTACGTAACAAAGGACAGCAGGATCATCTGGGGACGCCTGACCACGTCCCTGCTCCGCGACTCCGGGGAGAGAGGGCTCGTCATCGCGATGGTGGAGGACATCACCGACTGGCGAGAGATGCAGAACGCTCTTGCGGAGAGCGAGGAGCGGTTCCGTGAGATAGCGCAGCGGAGTTTCGATATGATCTGCACCTGCTACCACGACCGGGGGATCACCTACGTCTCCCCGGCCGTGGAGCGGATCCTCGGGTATACCGTGGAGGAGATGACCGGCAGGCAGTTCAGCGATTACGTCTCCGATGCGACCTTTTCTGACTGGCAGGAAGCCAGGGCCCGGATTGCCCGGGGAGAACCCGTCGAGGGGCTGGTGATGGAGCTCCGCCGCAAGAATGGGACGACCGCCGCCGTCGAGATAAACGAGTCGGCGATCGTGGAGGCCGGCAGGGTGGTGGGCATCCAGACCGTCGGCCGGGACGTCTCGGACAGGATGCGCTATGAGGATATGCGGCTGCAGGCGTTCTACCAGATCGAGCAGAACATCGAGCAGTTCGCCATCCTTGCCGACCACATCCGCCTGCCCCTGCAGGTGATCCTCGGCATGGCCGATCTGACCGACGATACGAAGACGTCGGCAACGATCCGGGAGCAGGTGGAGCGGATCAACGGGATCGTCAAGCAGCTCGATGAGGGCTGGGTCGAGTCCCGCGATATCCGGGAGTTCCTGCGCAGGAACGAACTGGTGTAGCGCAATCTCGATCCTGCCTTGAGTTACTACCCCTGTTTGCCCGAATCTAACCCCGGTTTGTCAGAATCGCCCTATAGACGGGATGTTATGTATTCGACATATTGATGATTTGTAAAATATAATATCACTAGAATAAAAGTATGCGGATGGTCCGGACCCTGACGTCGCATGCCTGGGGCAGCCGGGAGCCGCCCCGCAACCGGAAAGGAGCCATGCAGAACAACGCTATGCGGACAGACCCGTCGGCCCATGCGGTCCCCGGCGGAGCGGAAGTCGCGGAGCCCGGCATCCGGCGCTCGCTCGCCGTCTTTACGGTGCTCCTCGCCGCCCTCGCGGCGACCAGCCTGTACAACTACCTGCTCTTCCATACGATCGCCGAACTCGTTGCCGTCGCGATAGCGATTGCCGTCTTCACCGTGGCGTGGAACGCCCGGACGATGCGGGAGAACGGCTACCTGCTGGTCGCCGGCACGGGGCTGCTCTTCGTGGCCGGGATCGGACTGGTCCACACCCTCGCCTACGACGGAATGGGGATCTTCGCCGGCTACGACGCAAACCTCCCGACGCAACTCTGGATCGCCTCGCGCTACCTTCTTTCCGGGACGTTCCTCGCCGCACCTCTCCTGCTCAGGAGGAATCCGGCTCCCGGGTGGGTTCTTGCCGCATTTGCAGGGGTAGCCGGCTCTCTCCTCATCTCTATCTTCGTCGTCCCGGTCTTCCCCGACTGCTACGTCGAGGGTTCGGGGCTGACGCCCTTTAAGGTCTGGAGCGAGTACGTCATCGCGGCCCTGCTCGCCGTCGGTGCCGTCGCCGTCTACCGGCCCCGGGACGTCTTCTCATCCCGGGTGGCCGGCTATCTCGTCGCGGCCATCCTGGTGCTGGTCGCCTCGGAACTCGCCTTCACGCTCTATATCAGCGTCTACGGGTTCTCGAACATGGTCGGCCACCTCCTGATGGTGCTCGCGTATGGGCTGATCTACGTCGGGTTCGTCGAGACCGGGATCCGGCAGCCTTACGCGCTGGTCTTTGCCGGCTTAAAGTCGAGCGAGGAGCGGCTGCGGCGGGAGAAGGACCGGCTCGGACAGTACCTGGATATCGCCGGCGCCCTCTTCGTCGTCCTTGACAGGGACGGGCGGGTCGCCCTCATCAACCGCCGGGCGTCCGAGATTCTCGGTTGTCCGGCGGATGCGGCCGTGGGCGAGCCCTGGGTCGAGCGGTTCGTGCCACCGGCGGAGCGGGAGCAGTGCCGTTCACTCTTTGCCGGGCTGATGCAGGACGAGATCGGGCCTGCGGAGTACACGCAGGCGCCGGTCCTCACCGCGGACGGGGGCGAGCGGATCATCGCGTGGCACACCACGGTGCTCCGGGACGAGAGCGGCGCCGTCTGCGGGACGCTCAGTTCGGGAGAGGATATCACCGAGCGGCAGCGCGCCGAGGAGGCGCTCAGGCAGGCGAACGCGAAGTTAAACCTCCTCTCCGGGATCACCCGCCACGACATCCTCAACCGGATCACCGTTGCCCGCGCTTACATCGACTTTGCGGGGGAGGACAGCACGGACCCCGGCGTCCGGACCTACCTCGAGCGTGCCCGGGCCGCCGTCGAGGAGATCCAGAAGCAGGTCGAGTTCAGCCGGGACTACCAGGACATGGGTGTCGCGGCGCCGGCCTGGCAGCGGCCGGCAGACCTCATCGCAGAGAGCGCCACGGAACTCGGCCTCCCGGCAGACGTCCGGGTCCGGGTGGACCTCGGGGACCTCGAGATCTACGCGGACCCGATGGTGAAGAAGGTCTTCTATAACCTCATCGACAACGCCGTCCGCCACGGGGGGCGGGTGACGGAGATCCGGTTCTCGTGCGTGAAGTCCGGGCAGGACCTCGTGATCCTCTGCGAGGACGACGGCGCCGGCATCCCTGAGGGCGAGAAGGAGGCGATCTTTCGCGAGACGTATAAGCGCCGGTACGGTCACGGGCTGTTCCTGGTCGCGGGGATTCTCGGGATCACGGGGATGACGATCCGGGAGACGGGGGTTTTTGGGGAAGGAGCGAGGTTTGAGGTGCGGGTGCCGAATGGGGGGTGGCGAGGTGGGGAGTAGAGGCGGAAAGAATGCGGGCGACCTGAGTGGTTGGATTAACCTTACAGGGGAATTCGAGGACGAAGCAGGAAGCCTCCTATCCTGGGTTTTTCATGGGTACGCTCGGAGTATATTTGCCTGATTCTACGGAATCTGTGAGGCGAGACCACCTGCTTTTAAACTAGCGAGCATTTGTTCAGCCTTTTTAGAGTAGTTGCCTGTGATGTCAAGCATCTTTACAGTGTCGCAATACTTGCATGCCAGAGCGGCTAACTCATCCGGATGTTCTGGAGTACAGGCCTGCGTGCGCGACTCGTAGTATGCACGAGCCAGGTACCAGTAGCTTTGCGCTGTAAATTTCCTGATGTGAGAGTCCTTAAGAGCGTTGCGGGCCTCAGGATACTTTTGTTGCTCAAGCAACAACCATCCTTGCGCACATAGATATTCCGCCTCTAATTCCTGGCACGTTGTGGTATTGGATATTTTTGCTATAATCTTCCGGGCTGCTTCAAGGTGTTCCTCCGCCTTCTTTGCACCCTCCGATTTATATATCGTGAGGATTGCACTCCGGATGTGCAATCGTATCAGAAGAGCGCCGGCACAGACACCATCTTCGAGAAACTCCTCAACTTCAGACTGAAGCTGGCGATCATGGCAGAGGCCGCCATAGCCGATGAATTTTTTAAGGTTCTCGTGGGCCTGCCCGAAATAATCCTCGCTGGTTGCAAAGTATTTCATGCCTAGATGGGCCTCACCAAGGTGAAACGCTATTTTAATCGGGGCAACTTTGAATGACTCTGCAGTTTCAAAATATGCCTTTGCCTCGTTGTAAGAGCCCCTGATTAAAGAGATCTTTCCAAACCAGTAGTATATCTTTGCGATATCCTTGCTTTCACTTTTGCGGAGCTCCAGAGCGATGTTAAAGTTATCAAATGCTTCCTGCAACAGTTCCCGCTTTTCTTCAGGGTTATAAGAACGCTGTGCACGCAGCAAGTTTACCTGCCCTATACGGAAGTATATCTCCGGTTGCTCCGGGTCACACTGAAGTGCGAGGCGGTATTCATTGATGCAATGATCGAGGTCATTAATGCCGCAGAGCCCTTGTCCTCTGCGTAGGTGAGCATGAGAACACCTTGGATCGAGCAATATAGCGTCATGCGTGGTTTTGATCGCTGCGAGGTAATTTTTCTGCTGGAGCTGGGCATGCGCTTGAGACGCATAGATTGAGTTCTCTCGTATCCTCTCTGGGTATCCTGGCTTTAATGTTTTAAGAGATTCTTGAAACATCTTTTCAGCTCGATCGGGTATCCCGTGATCTAATAAGTAGGTCCCCCGTACGCGGCAGCACTCTCCATGATGCCAATCGTCATAGATTGCTTTGAGATTCTTAGAGAGAGATCCATCAGGAACCCTGGAATCAAGTTTGTCCCAACAAGATCCCCGAATCCGGAGTGGGCGGCGGAACTTCTGCCGTTGCCGCCGCCTGGAATCGAGGTTGGCCCAAAAAGACTTCTGAACCTTCGATACCCTCAGAACGGAGCACCTATACCCAGAAGTTCTGCCACCGGACCCATATCTAGGGCACGGATGGTGAAACGGTTTTCCGCCGGGAGTCACACCTTCGGTGCTCCGGATGATCCGCCCGTCGCAGGTCGTTATGTAGGGGAGGGGCTGAGGAGGTGCGACCGAAGGGGGCTTGAGCAGACCGAAAGCCTTCGGGCGGGTGCCTCCCTCCCGGTAGCGGTGTTTTGGGACAATCTCCCCCTCGCTTGTGTTGGCCTCTTTCAAAAATCCCAATGCTCTTCGAACTAATGTGGTGATATCTTTGCATTCTTTTCTATTTTCGAATTCTTCAGCAATTTGATATAGGTGGAAGGCTTTTCCCTCTTCAATGTAGTTCAAGAGCTGTTTGAATGCATGATCACGTTCCCATTGATAGAATTCGGGCCTCCAGATTTCCGGAGGGTTGTCGATTAATCTGTCATATGTCAGGGCGAGATACATCCAGGCGGATGGAAGGGTGTAGTCTATCGACACGGTTCGTTTAAAGGATCCGACTGCCAGGTCCAGGCGGCCGGCTGCCAGATGCACCTCCCCTACTCCCAGATGTGGGTTTGCATTTGCAGGATTGAGCGCTAGAGCTTGGTGATACATTCTCATCTGAATCTGCGACAGCAGCCAGAACGACAGGCGATCTCTCCAGGCCATAATCGAATGATTTTTGCCGGAATTATCTGATTTTGTGCCTGATTTTTGCTTTAGATATTTCAGGTGGAGGGTATATGCCATGTTGTTCAGGCATTTAGCCGCAAAATCTTTATTCTCAGCCCGTGCTCCAGGCGAATCGCTCCTGTCACCATCCTGGCGGGATCGCCGGCGATCCCGACATAATGCTCTCCATGACTGTTTTACCGCCACATAGCGGCACTGTATTGCATGATCAAGATCATCACTACTGTCACTCGTAATATCTGGACATTTTTCAGCGATGTATCCTTTAAGCCGATATGCAAATCCTTTCAACTCGTGGGCTTGAGGGTTGTTCTGTTCGAGGATCAGGCATGCGTCGCACAGTTCGATAGTCCGACAAAAATTCCAGTAGTCCCGTTGAATTTCCTCCTTGCACCTCTCACTAAGGTGTCCTTTATTTGCAATGTCTCCCTTATGGAGGTGATCGTATGCCTCGTCAAAATAGTTCTGCGCTAGCGTGTAGTGCAAGTGTTCTGCTTTTGGGCGCAAATGCATACTCAAAATGAATGCACTCTCCGCTGCCTGCCATTTCTCCTGTTCGCGGTAAATAACCCCCAGATTATGGTATGCTTTATGGTAATTATTATCCTCGGATAGAGTTTCGATAAATTTTTCTTCAGCCCGGATCAGTCCGATAGTCCGATCCTGGGGCTTTGCTTTACTGTGGAGATATTCTTCAAGGCCCTGGTTAAAAGCCCGGACTGCTTTCCACTCAGTTGCATCCTCTATATACAGTGATGCAAATATCTTGCACGCAAGTTCGTGGATCATCTCGTCAAGAGCCGCCTTCGGCGATGTATCGTTATCGACGGCGGTATTTTTGGGTCCTACAACTGTCCAGCTGAGTTGGTTTCCGCTACCGATCCTATGGGCAACCAGGTGTAGCCGGCTGTCTTCTTCAAAGAGAATCCCGACGATTCGGGCTCCTCTTACAAGCCGCGACGCAACATCCCTGATCAGTTCTTGAGGAAGACTTATTGGACCCAGGTTCACCGGAGGGCCGCTCTGGAAGGTTTTTTGGGCGTTAACTCTAGTATCTGCAGTGATACGTGGAGGTTCAGGCCGATACCTGTATTTCACATCCATCGATCCGGCTGCGTTCTCGTGCAAGGAGCACATCCTGGTCAGTTCGGCAACCAATCGATGGTTAAGGTCTTCAGCGATCTTGGGTGCAGGCTCTTTTGAATTTTGTACACGATTCTTTTGGCGACAATCTCTGAATTCATCGATGGTCACGCTTTTTGAGGCAACTTCTGCATACCGGATGAACGTGAACGTCAGAAAAAGCAATATAACAACTCCGAACAATTCGAGCCCTTTTGTGAGGGAGAGGCTTGGAATCCATGTGGTTATTGCATTTGTTAGGGCGGATAGGGCATCTATCGAAGTCCATTTAAGATTTGTCAGGTTAACATTCAGCTGCTTGTTCGCAAGGTTGACCTTCAAGCAGTCTAAAGCGAGGACGGCAACCGCGATGAAAGGAAGCTGAAAACGAGGAGATCTGTACAATTTGTGTATAGCCATGCAGGACCGTCCAACCCGGTGACTGAAGCAATACATTAGGTTCCGATAGTAGGAGCCCGCCCACACAGAAAATAGCCACCAGAGGGAATTTACTTCATCTGGATTTGTTTGCTTTTCAGCCATTACCCATTCTTGCACCCAGCGGGGTTATCTCAAAGGTTGCTCACCTCGTCTATCTGAAGGGATCGTCTATCAGTAACTCTGAGGGGCACCCCTCCCTTCTACTTACAGATATACTTTACGTGAGCCTCGTCGAGGGTGGCTATACGTACTTCCTTGGAAGACTTTCCCATCAGGCACTCTACTCCGGTGCCGCGTATCCAAAGCCCTCGATCGCGACCGCGGTGAGGTCCACCGCATCCGAAGAGCGCGACGAATGAGATGTCATAAAAGTAAGCCTTCCACGGGGTGAGGGCTTTCACTACCCCACCCCCTCTGCCTGGGGGGCGCCGGGTGCCGACGCCGACGGCGAGCGCGGCCTCAAATCTGAGTGCCTGCGTCGGTGCCGGCATACCGGACGGCGAGAAGGCGGCGATCTTCTGGAAGACTACAAGCGCCGGCACAGGCTGTCTCTGGTCTTGGGGATCCTCGGGACCAGGGGGATGACTATGAGAGCCGGGTGCCGAATGGGGGTGGCGGGGTGAGGGAAGCAAATGACAGATCCTACCCTTATCATAGTGTTCTTCTATCCAGCGCAACAGTTATACAAAACACTTAATTTGGGTGCTGATAAGAAGCCGTCTCATGCGCTCCATCGTCACCAGCGGGGCCGGCCTGGCTCGAATCTTGCAGGCACAGTCGCAACTCGCACCGTAAGGTGCGCGAATGCGGTGGCTCTCGACCCTCCGGGCCGGGGCCGGCGGTGATCGTGCGGGTGCTCGGCGGGTGGTGAATATCGAGCAACGTTCCGGCAACCAGGACACCGCGGAACGGCTGCAGAGCAACCCACCGCGCGATTTTCCACCGGGAACATTAATGATCCTCACTTAACTCTTTCCCATCAAAAAGAAAACCCGTATATTAAACCACGCGAAAGAAACATGACATCAGCTTTTGGAGATCGATAATCCATGCATATCCCTATCGCCCAGCCGTCCCTCGGGAACGAGGAGAACGAAGCCGTTCTCGCCGTCCTTGCCTCCGGCATGATCGCCCAGGGCCCGGTCACTGCCGCGTTTGAGGACGAGTTCGCCGCCTACTGCGGTGTCCCGCATGCCGTTGCCGTAAATAACGGGACCGCCGCCCTCCACGCGGCGCTGCTCGCGGCCGGCGTCGGACCGGGCGACGAGGTGATCGTCCCGGCGTTCACGTTCTTTGCGACCGCCTCCTCGGTCTCGATGTGCGGTGCCCGCCCGGTCTTTGCCGACGTCGAGCCGGCGACCGCCACGATCGACCCTGCCGATATCCTCAAGAGAGTTACCAAAAAGACAAAGGCCGTGATCGGCGTCCACCTCTACGGCCAGCCCTGCGACGCCGGGGCGGTCAGGGATGTCTGCGACGATAAGGGTCTCGTCTTCATCGAGGACGCCGCCCAGGCACACGGGGCCGAGTACCGGGGGAAGAAGACCGGCAGCCTCGGCGACCTCGCCTGCTTCTCGTTCTACGCGACGAAGAACCTGGCGACCGGGGAGGGCGGGATGGTGACGACGGCATCGGACGAGTACGATGCCCGTCTCCGCCGGATCATCAACCACGGCCAGAGCGAGAAGTACCTCCACACCGAACTCGGCTACAACTACCGCATGACCGATATCAACGCCGCGATCGGGCGGGTGCAGCTCGCGAAACTCGGGGGGTTCAACCGCCGCCGGCAGGAGAACGCCGCCTATTATGGTACCCACATCACGGCGCCGGGGCTGGTGCTGCCGGCGGTCGCGCCCGGCCGGACCCACGTCTGGCACCAGTACTCCCTGCGGGTCACCGAGAGGTTCCCCCTCCCACGGGATGAGTTCATGGCCCACCTCCGCGAGCATGGGATCGGCTGCGCCGTCCATTACCCGATCGCCCTCTCCCGGCAGCCCTTCTACGCCGGGGCAGCGATCTACCCGGTCGCGGAATCGCTCGCGGCCTCGGTCCTCTCGATCCCGGTCCACCCGAACGTCACCGACTCCGGCCGGGCCTATGTCGCCGATACCATCAACGGGGTGATCTAGATGGACGCAGGCGTCATCGGCACCGGCATCATGGGCAGGAACCACGTCCGGGTCTACACTGAACTCAAGGAGGTCGGGACGACCTACGTCTACGACCTGAACACGAAGGCGGCCGAGGAGGTCGCCGCCGCGACGGGGGCGGAGGTCTGCCGCTCGATGGAGGAACTCCTCCGGAAGGCGGAGTGTGTCTCGGTCTGTGTCCCGACTCCCTACCACTTCCAGACCGCAGAGCGTGTCCTCGCCGCCGGGGTGCACGCCCTGATCGAGAAGCCCCTCTGTCTCTCCGTGCGCGAGTGCGAGCAGCTTCTCACGGTGATCCCGGAGGGGCTGACAGTCGGCGTCGGGCACATCGAGCGGTTCAACCCGGTCGTGGCAGAGGTTGCGAGGGTCGTACGGGACCCCCTCTACGTCGCCTTCCACCGGCACAACCCGGCATCGTCGCGGGTGAGCGGCTCCACGGTCGTCGAGGACCTGATGATCCACGACATCGACGTCGTCTTCAACGTCCTCTTCCCCGGCCGGGAGTATACCGTCCACGCGAGCGGTACCGGGGACGTCGCCGCAGCGCTCGCGGCCTTCGGGCGGACGCCGGTCTACCTCTCGGCCTCCCGGAAGTCCTCCAAGAAGGTCCGGTCGATCTACATCGAGGAGGAGGACCGGACGATCGAGGGCGACTTCATGACCCAGGAGGTCTACGTTTACCGGAAGCCCGAGGCCTACGGGCAGGAGAACGGCCTCTACCGCCAGGAGAACATCATCGAGAAGCTCCTGGTGAACAAGGTCGAGCCTTTAAAGATCGAACTCTCGACGTTCGTCCGGGCCGCCCGCGACGGCAAGCCCTTCCCGGTCACGCCGGAGCAGGGGCTCGGAAACGTCCGGGTCTGCGAGGCGATCTCCCGGAGCCTTGCGGCATGAAGGTCCTCTCGATCGTCGGGGCCCGGCCCCAGTTCGTCAAGTGCGCCCCGGTCTCCCGGGAACTCCGGAAGGTCCACGAGGAGGTTCTCGTCCACACCGGGCAGCACTATGACTATGGGCTCTCCGAGGTCTTCTTCCGCGACCTCGGGATCCCAACACCCGACTACCACCTCGAGATCGGGTCGGGGAGCCACGGCGTCCAGACCGGCCGGATGCTCGCCGCGATCGAGGAGGTGATCGCAAAGGAGGGGCCGGACGTTGCTTTAGTCTACGGGGACACGAACTCGACCCTTGCCGGCGCACTCGCGGCGGCGAAGATGCACGTGCCGGTGGCGCACGTCGAGGCCGGGCTCCGGAGTTTTGACCGCCGGATGCCCGAGGAGGTGAACCGGGTCCTGACGGACCATTGTTCCGATATCCTCTTCTGCCCGACTGCGACCGCCGTCGCAAACCTCGCGGCCGAGGGGATCACGAAGGGCGTCCACCTCACCGGCGACGTGATGGTCGACGCGCTCCGGGAGAACCTGGCTCTTGCAAAGGAGCGCTCCACCGATCCCGGCCTCTTGCCGAAGGGGTACTACCTCGCCACGGTCCACAGGGCGAGCAACACCGATGATCCCGCGGCTCTCGGGGCGATCATGGAGGCGTTTTCGCGCCTGGATGGACCGGTGGTCTTCCCGGCCCATCCCCGGACCCGGAAGAAGCTCGCGGAGTACGGGATCGTGCCGGCGGCAAACGTCCGGGTGGTTGAACCGCTCCCCTACTTCGATATGCTCGCCGCCCTCGCCGGCGCCCGTGCGGTCCTGACCGACTCCGGCGGCGTCCAGAAAGAGGCCTACATCCTCGAAGTGCCCTGCGTGACCCTGCGGGAGAACACCGAGTGGGTCGAGACGATCGAGGACGGCTGGAACGTCCTCGTCGGTGCAGATGCCGACCGGATCGTCACGGAGGCTGATGCGGCCGGCGGTGCGCGCCGGCGACACTCCGCCCGGTTCGGCGACGGGCATGCGGCGGAGCGGATCGCCGCGATCATAACCGAATATGAACCCTGAATACAAAACAGAGATGCATACAATGACCGAGAACCTCGCAACACTCATCAAGAAACGCGGCCCGATCCGGACGATCGGCGTCATCGGGATGGGCTACGTCGGCATCCCGGCGGCGGCGCTCTTTGCGGACGTGCCCGGAGTCGAACATGTCTACGGCTTCCAGCGCGACTCCGCATCGTCGGGCTACAAGATCAACATGCTCAACCGCGGCGAGTCGCCGCTCAAGGGCGAGGAGCCCGGGCTTGAAGAGTTACTGAGAAAGGTCGTCGGCGCCGGGAAGTTCTCCTGCACCGCGGATTTTTCGAAGATCGCCGAGTGCGACGCGGTGACCCTCGCGATCCAGACGCCGTTTAAGGACAAGAAGGACCTCCTCCCGGACTTCACGCCGCTCATCGAGGGGCTCCGGCACGTCGGGCGGCACCTCACGCCCGGGACACTCGTCGTCCTCGAGTCGACGATCACCCCCGGCACGACGACCGGGATGGCCCGGGAGATCCTCGAAGGCGAGTCCGGGCTCGTCGCCGGGAAGGACTTTGCCCTGGCGCACGCCCCCGAGCGGGTGATGGTCGGGCGGCTGCTCCGGAACATCCGCGAGCACGACCGGATCGTCGGCGGGATCGACGAGGTCTCGACGGCGCGGGCGGTCGAGCTCTACTCCCCGGTCCTCACGGCCGGCACGGTCATCCCGATGACCGCGACCGCGGCCGAGGTGACGAAGACCGCCGAGAACACCTTCCGCGACCTCCAGATCGCGGCCATCAACCAGCTCGCCCTCTACTGCGAGGCGATGGGGATCAACGTCTACGACGTCCGGGCCGGGGTGGCGTCGCTGAAGGGCGAGGGGATCACCCGCGCCATCCTCTGGCCGGGTGCCGGGGTCGGCGGCCACTGCCTGACCAAGGACACCTACCACCTGGAGCGCGGGGTGCAGGTGCTCGGGCGTGAGGAACTCGACTTTCCTGACGGCCGGGAGTCCCTCTACACCCTGGCCCGCGGGATCAACGACTTCATGCCCGAGCACATGCTGCACCTGACCGAGTCGGCGCTCAAACAGGCGGGTAAGACTTTGAAGGGTTCAACGATTACCCTCCTCGGCTGGGCGTTCATCAACGACTCCGACGACGCCCGGAACACGCCGGCGGAGCCGTTCCGCGATGCGGCGCTCGCTGCGGGGGCAGTGGTTCGCGTCCATGACCCCTGGGTCGACCCCGCGACGTCGCCGGACGCGCCCCCCGGGCTCTCGCGGGACCTTGCGGGGGTGCTCTCCGGCGCGGACGCGGTGGTGGTCTTTGCCGGGCACAGGGAGTACCGGGGGCTGGTGCCGGAGCGGGTGAAGAACCTGTGCGGGTGTGCGTCGCCGGCGATCGTCGACGGGCGCAACGTGGTGGACCCGGACGCGTGGATCGGTGCGGGGTTCGTCTACCGCGGGATCGGCCGGGGCGATAAGAACCGGCATACACTACAGTGAACTACCCCGCCCAAAAGGCGCGAGGTAATTCACAAGAAGTTTTATCGAGGCGACGGGTGAATAATCTCCAATGGAGGGCCACGATCTCAGGATTAGAGAGCGGATATTGCAGAAGATTGAGGTGCTCATCGATCGGATCGAGTTTATCGAGCGCCATCTGTCTGATGCTGTAGTAAGCGACCGCATCCTGCGCAAGGCACTCTACAAAGAGTTTCAAGAGGCCGTGGAGGCGGTTACGGATATATGTGCGCTCATCCGCCGGATGCTCTACTCCTCTGCACAGGACGATTACACCAATCTTGACTATCTGGTGACCGAAGAGATCATCGATCCGGAGACCGGGAGGGATATGAAATCTGCTAACGGGCTAAGAAACCGTCTGGTTCACGAATATGACGGTGTCAACGACCATATCGCGTATGCCGCGATGCAGCGGCTTATGCCTCGCCTGCGCAGGTTTTTGAAGGAGGTGCTGGTATGGCTGAATGCAGACAGGATCTGATCCTGGACCACTTCCGGGAAATCCTCCCCTCGATCAGGGCCATTCTGCTCTTTGGTTCGCATGCCGCGGGCTACGCAGGCCCCCAGTCCGATATCGACCTCTGCCTGATCCTGAACGATGGAGCGGATAGGACTGCGGTGCATGAGAGAATGCTCCTCGCCCCGGAGGGATACGATCTCGTCATCTATGACGAGATCCCCTGGTATCTCCGGGGAGGGATACTTGAGCGGCACTGCATCATCTACGCAGAGGACCCCGGCGACCTTGACTTCTGGCTCTATAAGCAACGCCGGATCTGGTCGGATATGAAGCGGCGTCAGCAGAAGGCGTCTGCCCGGGACCTCTTAAGGCGCATCGGGCACTCCTGACCGGTTCACACGCATCTCGTTGTGGACACCGAAGCAGGCGTGGAAGATGCAATTAATATAGTGCCCGGTAAGACTCTACCAGAGGAAAGGGAATGCGGATTGCGAGTGCTCCCGACGGTATCATCCACATCGATGGAAAGGTTGTAACCGCACTGGACCGTTTTGTGGCCTCGGTGACGGAGATCATCGAGCGGTATACCCGCTACGTGATCGTCAGCGGATACGTTGCAATCCTTTTTGGAAGGGCCAGGGGTACGGAAGATATCGATCTCTATATCGACTACATGGACCGCGATACATTCATGTCGTTCTCCGAAGACCTCCTGGAACAAGGGTTCTACTTCCTGAATTCCGACGACATCGGCGAGATCTACTCGATGCTCTGCGACAGGCTCGCCGTGCGGATCGCCGGGGCAGGCAGGATCATCCCGAACATCGAGATGAAGTTCAAGAAAGACGATTTCGATCGTTATGCGATGTCCAGAGCGAAGAGGATACAGTTTGACGACATCCGGTTCTTCGTATCGCCCATCGAGCTGCAGATTCCCTATAAACTCTATCTCGGGAGCGACAAGGATATCGAGGATGCGGTCTACCTCTGGATGTTGTTTCGGGAGACGCTGGATGGCGATCTCCTGCGAATGTTCATGGAACGCCTGCAGGTCAGGGGGGAGCCGTATGGAATTGAGGTTTGATCGCGAGAAGAACCGGCAGGAGCGGCTGGCCTTTGTCCGGAGACATGCCCTCCGGGTCAGGGAAGTCCCGAACGAGGTCTGGAGCCGCGAGCAGGCCGACCTGATCGACGCGTTCTTTGAGAATGCCCAAAACTTCGCTCTTTCCCGGTCCGAGTACCTCCGGACGTGCCGCCGGCGCCGTCCTGAGGCGGTGCACGGGTAACTTCCGGCCGGGCAAACAGAGAGCGGCCGGCTGCATGGTGAGTGTATCCTGATCGGCGCGGATGAGGCCCCGGTCGATGCACTCCCGCCACCTCATAACCGAACCCCAGTAACGAGCATGGGGTTTTCGAGGACGCTCGCGGCGAGCCTCGCGTGATCGTTTCCACTCTGATCTCCGTTTGATGTTCACAACAACATTTTTCATCATTCACGTTTCACTCTCTCTAACCCCGGGGATTACATCATGATAGTACGATTTGAAACTACCTATGGAGACGGATACTGGTCTGCCAGCGCAATCGGATACAGTATCTTTACCGATGGGGAAACATTCGAAGAATTACTTAAAAACATTGAAGAAGCCGTACTGTTGTATTTCGAAGACGAAGTAGAACCCAACGAACAAATCACGATCCAGACCCAGATTACACATCAGGTGCATCACGTTGCCACATCTTCCGGTTGTTAGCAGCACAGATATCATCAGGATTCTTAAAAAGCTTGGATATTCTTTTGTTCACCAACGCGGAAGTCACATTAAAATGGTCAAACAGACCGACCAGGGAAATCATATCGTTATCATCCCTTTCCGAACAGAAGAGAGAAAACGAACATTAAACAATATCTTAAACGATATCGCAAACCACAACAACATGACCAAACAGGAACTTATCGATTTGTTCCGTTAGTCTCCTCCGATCTTCCGACATACTTCCGCGGCAAAAGCACGCGGGGTTCTAACGTTGCTCGGCATTCCTCAAGCATTGCGTCGTGGGGTATCAGTGCTCCCATCGTGTACGTCGCTGTACACGATCGACCTCCTTCTCCGCCGCGGATGCGAGAGAGCCGGGGACACGCTCCGACGCTCCTGCGTCAGAGCGGATGAGGCCACGGTCGATGCACTCCCGCCACCTCATAGGCGAACCCCGGTAACGAGCATGTGGTTTTCGAGGACGCTCGCGACGAACGGGTCGTCCTCCTCTTTTATTGTATTTAGTTGTATTCTGTGGAGAGAGGCGGTTTTGGCTGTCGGAAGGATGCCTGCAGGTGCCCGAGTGCGTCACGCCAACCGGTATCCCGCCCCTTTCCTGCGGATCACCCCGATCTTCCGCATATCGTCGAGCAGCCCTTTCACGAAGTCGAGGTCGAGATCCAGGGTGATCTCTTCGATCTTGCCCGGTATTTCAAAGACGTCGCTCTGCAGGACAGCAAAGACCTCCTCGGCCGGAACTGTTCCGCGCTCTTCGAGAATATCTATCACCCTGGAGACAACCATTCTTTTTGCGTAGACGTTGTCCCGGAACAGACCATATGCGTCGAGATCGATCTCCATCTCGTCGACGAGCTCGTCTAAATCCATGATATCTATCATACTGATCGCCTCCGGGTTGAATTCCAGGTGGTAATCAGGCTCGGAGACGATCGTCATGCTGGTCTTGACGGCATGTCTCCTCAGCGTTTCGAGTCCGATCTTGTCGATAATCTCCCCGGAAAGTGCGGTAACCAGATCTGCAGGATCGGCGTGCCCTTGCAGGATTGCTTCTTCGTCTTTGGTCCATTCGATCAGCCCGCTTCGTTCGAGAAGCGCACCGATCCTGCGGTTCATGAGGATCTTCGCGAACTCTCTACTCACCTCTTCCGCATCGGCTCCCTCCATCCAGAGCGCTTGATAGAGCTCGGGCAGATTTTTCTTCGGCATAGCCGGGGTGACTGCTTTGCCGGGAGGATGTTGCTCCAGGAAGGCTGCAATCTCCTTTTCGTCCTCTCCCAGTGAGGCAAGAATACTCTTGAGCCGCGGCCGGGCATCATCGTCCTCCCCAATCTGCGCGATCCCCTCCTCGATTGCGGCTTTGAGGTCCCGGATCCTGCCGACAACGTCGACTGACTGTACCAGGATATCCTTGCGCGCGATGCGGACCGGTATCCCCTTTTTCCGGAGCGCGCCTGCAATCCTCCTGGCTTCGTCCGGATCGTACACCACCAGCGTCTCTTCGAGCACCATACTTACCCCTTGCTTATCAGCTATGATAGGATTGCAAGGTGCCGCTCTCTCCGGAGCAGCCTATCCCGGTGAACATCTGTTGCGTTACAGACCTCACGTTCCTCCCCGCCGCTTCGGCTCCTGCCCTCCGCAGATACCGATCTCTATGCCGAAACGAAAGAAAACCGCATCCGCGACTCCCCTCCTCGACTCGCTCAGCGCCGAACAGACGCAGGCTGTTCTCGCACGGCTCATCTGCGACGATCCCGCCCTCGCGGCACGGGCGGAAGGCGTTGCCCGTGACTTTCTCCGGATCGTCGACAGCGAGAAGATCGCCGGCTCGCTCGCGGGCGACCTCGCCGAGATCGAGATCGAGGACGTCTGGAAGACTTCGGGCAGAACACGCGACGGCGGCTACCTCTATCCGTCCGAACGGGCATGGGAGATGATGGACGAAGTGGTTGCGCCCTATAAGGAGGAGATGACGGCCTACCTCCGGCGCGGCATGACCGACGAGTCGCGCCTCTCCTGCGCGGGCATTCTCCTCGGAATCAGACGATTCGAGCGGAATTCAGATTCCGAGCTCTTCGACGAAGTGCCTGACTACTGCGACGATGCATTCTCCTCCATCCGGGAAGAATGGGAGGCGGACGTCGGCGATCCCGGGCAGGTGCGGTTGCTCGCCCGGTTCCTTGAGGAGAAAGGACTTTTGTGAGCGATCTTCGCCATCACACATAAAGAATAATTTCGTGGGGGACGCTGCCCACCGAAGGCCGGCGGGGTGGTGGCGGTGATTGTGAGGGTGCTGGGCGGGGGGGTGAGGGGGAAACCGCCAGGGCGTAAGCCTGCCTTGCATGGTGTCGGCAGGCATTCTCCGCTCCATCCCGGGTATCACTCTCTGCTCTCCAGGCACTTCTTCCCCTTTTCTGTCAGTCGGTATTTCTGCTTTGGGCTTCTTGGGGAATCCGGATGCGTCATCTGGACAAAGCCTGCCTGAATCGCTGGCCTCAGGTAATCGTATAGGAATGTGGGCCGATGACTGAGACCCAGACACTGCATGGCATCTTTTGTTCCGGAGGGTCTCTCCCTCAAACAGGCCAGAAGGCGCGTTACTTGTTCGGTTACTTGTTCGGTTACTTGTTCGGTTACTTGTTCGGTTACTTGTTCCTCAGACTCCTCTACGATTTCGCGTATACTTCCAGGCGAGAGTTTCTCCGCAAAAAAGACAGTAAACCGAACTTTCATCCCGATCTCTTCGAGCACAGGTTCAGGCAGGTTCTGCTTCTCTGCCTCATCCAGGATGCGGCGAAACCCGCTACCCCATTGTTCAATCAGACCCAGTTCCCGGAACACACGGGCGATAACACGGTTGCGAATTTTGGATACACCCTGTTTTACATCCTCGATAGTCATGCCTGGGAGTAAAATGCCCGGATTTTCTATCTCCACCCGGTCATCATATATGGCAACCCGCAGAGGCGCACCAATCTGCGAATAATCAGCATGTACTACGGCGTTGATGACCGCTTCACGCACAATGGTCATGGGGACGTTCCAGACGTCGCGACGGCGAATATCCGATAGGTCAGCCCCTTTCATCGCATGCTTTTTGATAAACTCAATAACCCGCTCGACGGCGATGGGCAGATGCTCACGAATCTCGGTGTGGTCGAAGATGACACTTTTCGTCGTACCTGCGAAACGCCCACACTGTATCCAGGCATCGGGAAAATACTCCTCACGATCTCTGCCGAAAAGCAGCACTCCACCGATGGTCGGAACAAACCTCCCCTGTACTGGTACGAGCAGTTTTAGTGTGATCGCTTCCTTTTCGTTCAACTCTCGCTGCCCTGCAAAGAGTGCCCGGGCAGCTGTCAGATCCAGTGCCTCTGCAGTCAGCTCGGGCAGAGGTAGCTCATCAAAGGCCGTTCCTGTAGCACTCCGCTCCAACTCTGCGATAAGTTCCTTGTCGGCTTTTCTGTTCGTTGAACCAAGGCGAACATACACGCCGGTAAAAGGGCCTTCTCTCTTTATCCAATGAGGTCGAGAACCACTGGGATATACTTCCACTCCAAGCAGGGTTTTCTCCTCAACAGCGATCAACTCCACATTGGGCACAAGCCGTGGCTCGATGTTGTCAGCAATAAGACTGCATAGCCGTTCTTCCGCGTCCAGCGGATCTGCAACCCCCAGAGCTTTCTTCGAGTCATCCTCCACTCCGATAACCAGACGCCCACCGGCTGTGTTGGCAAATGCAACCAGTGTTTTGAGGATGTTCCTGGGTGATGAGAGGTCTCGTTTGAACTCCAGCGTTTTTCCTTCATGCATCGAGAGCAGTCGGGCGACAGGGAAACTCATCAGACCTCCTTCCAGGTAATGGCGACTGGTCTCAATCTTCTATCTACGGGGTGAGACGATTTCATCATCTGAACGATTTAGACTACTCACTGATTAAACTGAGGGATGTAAGGTGAAAGTAACCAGAACCGACAGGTGACAATTCCCGGGATGGTTGATGAAAAGACCACCCGGGAGCCCGGTCTTACGAGACGAACCGGGACGTGAAGCGGATCTGTAGGACGCGACGGGCCGCAGGGCCGGAGCGGGAGCACCGTGAGGAACGATGTTCCGCAGGAACGGAGTTCGAGCACCGGAGGTGCGAGTTGCGACTCGCAGACGGTTCATCAGAACCCGAGCGGGAGCACCGTTAGGTGCGACTTGAGGATTTCGAGGGCCGGCTCCGGGCGCTTGAGGGGTGGCGGGCGGAGAAAGTGGGCGAGGAGAAGAGGGTTCGACGATGAGCGCCGGGGCCGGCGGGGTGGTGATTGTGCGGGTGCCGGGTGGGGGTGAGGGGGGCAAACAACAGGTCGCGCCATCAGGATTGGGAGAATGACACTGAAAGCAACCGGATACATGTAAACATCACTCCGGCAACATTAAAAATACAACCACAACGCTGAGATATACAATATTGGAGCAATATATGGTTGGAAGAAGAACATCAAAAAAACTTTATGGCGAACAGACGTATTCCGATTTGTTTAATGCATAACGCAAAAAAAACATTGATACTGAAATTGCAGGCAAGTAAGGACTATCGCCGCGAGTAAATCTTGAAAAATAAATCATCCAAAGATATCGGAAAGCCGGATGTGGAGACGGTTGAGCGGTACCATGCAAAGGTTCTGAAACTGAGGGGCTACTGCGCAGAGATCAATAAAATAGCTCCGGCCCTGATCGAAGCGGAAAGTAAGCTCCGGGGGGAAGCGGAGCGAAGAGAGAGAAAAGAGAGTGAGATACGAGGGGCTGAGGCCTGGAAGTACCTGCTTTTCACCATAATCGGGGCAGTTATAGGCGGCATCATTGGGGCACTGGTTTTAGCGGGTTAGTATTGCACGAGAGCAGATCCCTGGGCGTGTGGATGCCGAAACGTTCTCGGCAGAGCGGTTATCTAGCAACAGCGATAGTGGTGGTTTCATGTCTGCCGGACGGTGATCTTCCGAAGCGTCCGTCCCTTGGGTATGGGATCGAAGAGTCCTGCTTTCCGGGGCAATAGAACTTTCTGACCGAGAGGTAATTCTGCGGCGCCTCAACTCACCGCCACGTTTATCGGTTCTCCCCCCTATCTCTTATTCATCAGGTGAAACCAGCTATGTCCGATGTCACCATCAGGGTTCCCCGGGATATCGTCCAGGCACTTCGGCTCCCTCCCGATGTCGTTGCCGTCGAGTTGCAACGGGAGCTTGCCGTGGCGCTCTACCGGCGGGGCATCCTCTCTTCCGGGAAGGCGGCGGCTCTGGCAGAGATGAACCGGTGGGAGTGGGAGGAACTGCTCGGGGCGCGGAAGATCTCCCGGCACTATGCCGAAGAAGACCTCGAACAGGACATTGGCTATGCCGATCGCGGTCAGTAATTCTTCGCCGCTGATTCACCTCTCGCTGGTCGGGCATATCGGCTTTCTTCGCCGCTTTTCATCGGTGTGCATCCCTCCCGCGGTCTGGCGGGAGGTCGTAGAACTGGGCGGCAGCCGTCCGGGGGCCATCGAGATCCGGGAAGCCCGTGAGTCGGGGTGGCTGCGTGTGGTCGAGCCCTCCGATAAGGCGCTGGTGCGCCTGCTTGAGCAGGAACTCCACGCGGGCGAAGCAGAGAGTATTGCCCTTGCTCTTGAGATCCGGCCCGATGTGCTGCTCCTTGATGAGAGCGAGGGCCGCCGCGTAGCGGGACTCTACAATCTTCCAGTCACCGGCATTATCGGACTATTGATTCAAGCGAAACGCGAAAGGCAGGTTTCTTCACTTGCGGAGGAGATGGATCGGTTGCGGGAAGAGGGCGGCTTCTGGATTCAGGATGCTCTCTATCAGCGCGTTCTTGAAATGGAGAAAGGCGGGTAAATGGGGAGAAGCGGAGGGTTTCGACGCTCGGCGCCGGGGGTGAAGGGGGTGTACCCATATTCCTAAACTGCCCTCTAAGTTAGATCTTTTTGCGCCCCTCTGTAACCAAGGAGGCAAGCCGGAAATGTCAGATCCTGCCATGCCGTATCGCAGAGAGTAAAGCCGCGGCCTGCATCGGATCGGCGCCAGGCCGACCTCTGGAAGTGATATGGGGCTCGAACGTCCCATCTTGATTCGTAAACCCCGTTTCTGTGATCCGCACGAGGTCTGCCCGGTTCCAGGTCCCCACTCCTCTTCAAGGAGACGCTGACCGAGGCCGTCCTCGATCTCTGCCAGGGCAAACCTGAGCACGGTCGCGGTACCCTGGAGGATGCACAGGATGTTGTCCTTCCCCTGTATGCCATCCATCGAGATGCATTCGACGGACTCATCGGCGGGGGAACTCCCGTCACCGTTCTATAAGAGAGGTTGTCTCAAAAAAAGCGAGATGATTGTTCCACGCTATGAACACTCATTCTAGACCCGATCCGCCTGGCATGCGCCATCAGATCCGGAGAATTATGGGATGAGCTCAGGTGCTGAGATGGAGGCCGGCGCCACGCGAACAGAGAACCGTTTGCGGTGGATCTCCTTGCTGGCTCAAGGGTTCTGTTGATTGGCAAAGAGTCTGAAAGATCGACCTTCGTCCCGGCTTAGATCCTGAACAATTTGGCGAATTTTGCATTGACCTCTGCCCGGAGGCCGTCATCAAGCTCTCCAAGTTCTCCGACCATCAGGTCTTTTGAGACCGTTGCGATCTTGTCCAGTCGGATCACCGAGTCAACTTTGAGACCGCTCTTCAAGAAACCTGCGTGGGAGGGGGTCACCATAACCCCTGCCGGACCCGCTCCGGCATAGACCTTTGACGAGATGAAGGCAAGGACAACGTCGCGGTCACCCTCATAGAGGACAAGCGCAGGGCGCAGCTTTGCCGCCGTAAGGTCGGTGAAAGGAAACGGTATCAGAACGATCGTTCCTTTCATCGGTACACAGTCCTGATATCCCTGAGGGTATAGAGGTCGGGCTCCTCGGAGAGAAAGGCAGAGAGCGACTGCTCAGAGAGTTTCATCATCGCCATGCTCTCCCGCTCATCGAGGAGAAGCTCGATCTTCTGGTTGAGCTCCCTGATGCTCTCCTTGATCTCCCTGACGTCTGCTTCGATGCCGGTCATGAGTCTCCTCACAAGAATTATACAGATGATCGGTGGGCTATCCCATCAACCTTTGCGTCCGGGGATCGCCGATACAATTGCTCTACCCCCACGGATCCGCATCAGTGAACTAACGCTGGATTGTCTTCCCCGGTCTCACAACGTTGATTTTGATACCGGATGACAACTTGATCCCCAGATGAATATCAAGCACCTCCCAGGTCATCCCCGGGTGGCCTCCGTCGAGGAAAGCATCACCGACCTCGACCACCTCATGGAGACGCGACTGGTCGAAGGGTGCGATGGGCCGGTGGGTGCGACCGGCCTTCAGGCGGGAACATGAGCACCGTCAGGTGCGAGCCGGAGCTGGAGAGACCCGAAGGGTTTCGGGCCAGGATCGGGAGCACCGTCAGGAACAACGTTCCATGGGAATGCGACGGCCCGTCGCTACTCGAAAACGCTCAGCGTTTTCTCAAACACCTCCCCCTCCGCACCTTCGATGCTCGAGCTCCGTTCCTCGCACCTGACGGTGCTCACACTCCGTTCCTCGCACCTGACGGTGCTCACACTCCGTTCCTCACACCTGACGGTGCTCACACTCCGTTCCTCACACCTGACGGTGGCGACAACGTCGAGGACGTCTTTTCGGGTGACGCGAAAGCGGCCGTCCTTCTCGGCCCGCACGGCAGCCGCCCGGAGGAAGGCGATCCCGACCCGGATGTCCCGCTCGCCGGCGGCCATCTCCGCGACGGGGTCGAGGACCGACGGCGGCACCACCCCGGGGTAGAGCCCCTGCCGGGCGCGGTCGGCGAGGATATCGCGGATCTCGGCCCTCGTGTAGGGCAGGAAGGTGACCTCGTGGGGATGGAAGACCGACCGGACGCTCGCGTCGGCCTCCGCGTAGAGGTTCAGGCGAAGATCGCTCGTGACCGCGAAGACCACGGCACCCCGGACGTCCCACCGTTCATAGAGCCGGAGGAGCTGGTAGAGGAGGATGTTGTAGGTGCCGGCCGCGATGAGGTAGTTTGCGTCGTCGAGGCAGACGAGGAGGCGTGCATCCTTCTCCCCGAGCCGGGCGGCGATCGCCTCCCTGGTGTCGTCGAGGTGCCGGGAGGGGGAGGCGTAGCCGAGGAGGTCCTTTGCGATGCACCGGTGAACTACCCCCCGCTTCCGCAGGGGGCTTCCTGCTTCATCCCCCTCCCCAGCGGGAGCGAGTCCACAGGCTCTTCGGCGCGTTCCGCGCCTGCAAGTGCGAAATTTCGGACATTGATCGCGGCGTTCAGGTCCCGGTCGTGGGTCGTGCCGCAGTCCGGGCACGTCCACTCCCGATCCTTCAGCGTCAGATCAGCCTTCCGGTAGCCGCAGATCGAACAGGTTTTCGAAGACGGCTCGAAGACCCCGATCTTCAGCAGGGTTTTCCCGGCTTCCTGACACTTGTATCCCAGCATCGAGAGGAACGTGCCCCATCCAGCATCGCTGATCGCCCGTGCCAGTTTGTGGTTCTTCACCATGCCGTCCACGTTCAGGGACTCTACAGCCAGTGCTTGGTTTTCGCGAACCAGTCGAGAAGAGAGCTGGTGCTGGAAGTCCCGCCGCTGATCGGCAATCTTCTGGTGACACCGGGCGACCTTGAGCCGGACCTTGTTTCGGTTCTTTGACCCCTTCTGTTTGCGGGCGAGCCGGCGCTGGAGCACGGTCAGCCGCGCCTGAGCGTTCCTGAGATACTTTGGGTTCGCCACTGCATCGCCGGTCGAGAGGACGGCGTAGTGCGAGAGCCCTATGTCGATCCCGACCGTCTGATCCGGGATCGGGTCGGCGGCCGTCGGCGGCTTCTGCCCGTCCTCGACCACGATGCTGATGAAGTACCGTCCGGTCGATCTGCGGATGATCGTCGCAGTCTTTATCTTCCCAGTGAAGGTGCGGTGGAAAACGGTTTTGATCGCGCTGATCTTCGGAAGTCTCACTGATCGGCCTTTGAAGTCCACGGTATACGACTGCGGTACCGTGAACGACTGTTCCGGGTCGTGCTTCTTCTTGAAGGTCGGCTCTTCGGCGCGACCCTCGAAGAAGTTCGTGAACGCACGAGAAAGGTGATGTATCGACTGCTGCAGGGACTGAGCGTTGACCTCTTTCAGCCACGGGTACTTTTCCTTGAGTGCCGGAAGCTGGTTCATGAGATCATACCTGGATAGGCTGATACCTTCATCGTGGTACGTCTGGTTCTTGAGGTCGAGCGCCCAGTTGTACACATACCGGCAGCACCCGAGGTGCTTGGCGATCAGGATCCTCTGATCCGTCGTGGGATACAGCCGATACTGGTACCTCCGCAACATACGATAGAGTCAGAGTAGTCCTCCTCCAGCATAAAGAAGAGCCACGCGGGGCGAAAGTGAAGAAGGGGCGCCGATTTCACCTCCCCCCTTGCGGAGGGAACCCTCCTGCTCTGCCATTCGCACCTCCGGTGCTCAAGCTCCGCTCCTTCAACCCCGCACCGGTAGACGGCGAGCAGGGTGTGGTTCTGCCGGCAGTTGACGTAGACCGGGATGAACTCTCCGGTGAGTTCGGAGAAGGCCCGGCGGACGGTGGTGGTCTTCCCGGTCCCCGGCGGCCCGCGGAAAACGGCGTTCCGCGGGCCGGCGCCCTGGAGGAGGAAGGCAAGTTCCTGGCATCGCGGTGGTGGAGGTGGTCGGGCATGTAGGCGAAGTCGAAGACGTCGGGATCTCTGAAGAGGGTCTGGTCGGAGCGGAGGAGGCGTTTCATAGGAGTGACTGGGGAAGAAGGGATTGTTATGGGTGAGCCGGGCGCGGGGTGAAAGTGAGAGGGAGGAGAATGGCGTCAGGAAGCACCGGGTTCAGTACGATGACGGCGCCGGAATGGGGGGTCCGGATCGAGCAGGAAGCGCGAGCCGCCACCTGGAACAGAGAGCATTTCACCGCCACGTTTATCAATTCTCCTCGCGATCTCCTATTAATCGGGTGAAACCGGCGATGCCGATGTTACCATCAGGGTGCTGGAGGATATTGTCCAGGCACGAGTGCTCCCTCTCGATGCCGTTACCGTCGAAATGTAACGGGAACGCGGCCTGGGCGCTCTACCAGCGGGGCACCCTGCCGCGAGGGGTGGCGCTTGCAGGGATGAACCGGGGGGAATGGGAGAAACGGCCCAAGGCACGGGGGATTTCCCGGCACTATACCGAAGAAGACCACAACCATGACAGGCGCTTGTGTGCTCGCGGTTATTGAGACTCTCCAGGTGCTAGACCCGAGGGGGTCTCAACCATCTCCCTTGAACAGAAACCGATAGAGGAGGAAATACGTTGGGAAAACCCACAGAGAGAACAGCCGAAAGAGAATTGGAAGAGACAACGTTCCCTCTCATCAGCGAAATCCGAGATCTCGTCCAGAAAGCTCGCCTGGCCGTAGCACAGAACGTCAACACGATACAGGTCGTCACTAACTTCGAGATCGGCAGGCGGATTGTCGAGCATGAGCAGCAGGGAGATCCGAAGGCGGTGTATGGGAAACAGACCATACAGGAGCTGTCGCGCCAGCTGACCGAAGAGTTCGGAAGAGGGTTTTCCAAAAGAAATCTTGAGTATATGCGCCGGTTCTACCTTGAATACTGCGAAACAGCTCCCCAGGTAGTGTCCGGCGCGTCCGATGCGGCCGTTTCCGTCGGGCAACCAATTGCGCAGACGGTGTCTGCGCAATTCACCCCCCGGTTCACTCTCAGCTGGTCTCACTACGTCTTCCTGATGAACATCAGCAACCGAAACGAACGCCACTTCTACGAGATCGAGGCTCAACAGAGCAAGTGGTCACTCTCAGAACTCAAACGGCAGTTCAACACCGGCCTGTATGAACGGCTTGCGCTCAGCCGGGACAAGAGTGGTGTGAGAGCCCTCGCCCGCACCGGCCACGTCATTGAAAAGCCACAGGACATGCTCAAAGATCCGTATGTCCTTGAGTTTCTCGGCCTTGAGGAAAAGGCTCGCTACTCCGAGAACGATCTCGAATCAGCCATCATCGACAAACTGGAGATGTTCCTCCTCGAACTGGGCAAAGGCTTCCTCTTCGAGGCACGGCAGAAGCGGCTTACCTTCGATGCCGACCACTACTTTGTAGACCTTGTCTTCTACAACCGTATCCTCCGGTGTTACGTCCTGATCGATCTTAAGATCGGAAGAATCACTCACAGCGATCTCGGCCAAATGCAGATGTATGTCAACTATTATGATCGGAAAGTCAAATTTGATGATGAAAATCCGACCGTTGGGATCATTCTATGCAAGACGAAGAACGATGCACTTGTAGAACTCACCCTCCCGAAAGATGCCAATGTCTATGCTTCCCGGTATCAGGTTTATCTTCCTTCAAAAGAGGAACTCAAGAAGAAACTGGTTGAATGGTCGGAAGATACGCCGGGAATGGAGTGATCGTGCGTTGATCCGTCCCCGCCGAGGTCGCACCGAGTTTGAAAGATGAAAGGGGGAAGAGCCCCCTCACTCGAGCGTTCCAACGGTGTCGGCCCAGGCCTCGACCTTAGTCCGGATCGCTTCGTCCTGGTAGGACGAGAGCCGGACGGTCTTACGGGTGAAGGTGACGTAGTAGTCGCGACTGGCCCTCAGGGAGCGACTGCCGGAACGGCAGGAGCTTGAGAAGCCGCCAGGCTTCGAGGCAGGAGCAGGAGCACCGGCAGGTGCGACTCGCGATGCTCCGTAAGGAGCGGAGCGTGAGAAGCCGAAGGCTTCGAATCACCCGACGGGTCGTGGCACTTGAGCTGGGCGTAGTAGGTCTCGCGGGCATTGTTGCGCTCGGCGTCCCCGCCCATCGCGAGTCGCAACTCGCACCTTCGGTGCTCGAACTCTGTTCCTAAAGGAACGTCGTTCCTAGGTGCTCCCGCTCCGCTCCTGTCAGAGCATCGCGCAGCAAAGGTCGCGTTGGCGAGAGCCTCCGCGGCGTTCGCATTGAAGGCGGCGATCGAGGGGGACTGGAGCGAGACGGTCCCGACGCGCTTTCCGGTCTCCTCGTCGATGAAGTCCACCTTCGCGGTGTAGTGCTCGCGGTTCCGGACGACGGCGGCGACAGGGACGCTATCAGAGCCGGTATACCCGACGCACCCGAAGGGGTTGTCGTCGATGACGGTCTCGATGAGGTTGTTAAACGACGTTACGTCGGCGATCGGGACGGCGAGGTCCCGGACCGCCGTCTTGTTGACGGTTGTCTGAACGAAGTCTGCCATAGGTTTTCACTCCATCACGGCACAACCCTCTGGGTCGTGCCTAGCAGGAAGATGCGATACACCTTCCGTGCACGGCACAACACTCCAGGTTGTGCCTGCCAGGAAGATGCGAAGCATCTCCCGTGGTCTGCATGGTCCCGGGAATATGACAGACAACTATCGGATGGACGGGAGAAGGTACTAGCCTGACCTTATCGGGAAGACTGGAAAGAACCACGCCGGAAGAATGCCTATACTGCGTGAGCCGAGAGCGCAGGCTCCCCGGGACTAGCGGTCAAGAAGGTTTTTGTGTACATGAGATAGAGTTGATCCACAAGGGAAGAGCGTGGGTCACAACAGGGAGGATATCATCGGGTTGGTAAGCCGGGATTCAGTCATCATCTCGCATCATGCCCGGGTCAGAATGTTTGAGCGCAACATCTCCACCGATGATCTCTTCTCAGCCATCAAGGTCGGCGAAATCATCGAATCGTATCCCGACGATGAGCCCTGTCCCTCCCTACTCATGCTCGGATTTATCTCGCGGGGTTGAAGGGGTGGAGCGAGAAGACCCCGGCCTTTAGGCCGGGGATGAAAGCGGAACCCCCTCGGTATGATTTATAGAAATCTATTTAAATTTGTAAACCCATAGTGGTGTAGTGTTACACGCCTACAAGTATCGGATGTATCCAACTCAGACGCAGATTCCGTTGCTCATGAGTCACATCCATGCCT
>Ga0208462_1000374_pt1 | contig 48196 bp, 41 predicted proteins | sample AD_SCU001_MetaG_FD_184452 | JGI IMG/M metagenome (GOLD analysis project Ga0208462, IMG submission 184452) | Active sludge microbial communities of municipal wastewater-treating anaerobic digesters from China - AD_SCU001_MetaG (SPAdes) (version 2) | ecosystem: Engineered > Bioreactor > Anaerobic...
GGCAAGTTTGCCAAGCTGGAAGAGTGCGAAAGAGTCTTTTCTTAAAAAGCTGAATTTTCTAAAAATTTTTCCAAGTATGACATTTCTAAAAAAATCCAAGGTATGACATTTCTATTATCATTTGACAATAATTTTTCTTTTCTTTTACAGGAAAAACGCATAATGCTAAAATAAATCATATGCTGAAGATTAGGTCTGACGCGATCAAGACTCTGGCAAAAGCCGTTGCCCGGACAAAGGAAAAAATCCCGGAAGGGTTTTTGGCGGAAACCGAATCACCGGAAGTCGTTTATTTTAATCGAAAGTTGCGCGAAGCTTTCGGTCTTTTTGTGGCTCCGCAAAATGTGCCGCGTCCGATCAAAGGCCAATTTGCCGGCGCGCCGGCGGAGAGCGACATCAAAATACCGGAAATTGTTATTCCTGAAAATAAAAATCTCGCGGCTGGTCTCGGCACAAAAAAAACAGAAGAAGAACGGCGGCGATTGGCAATCCCCGACGAACATGCCATAAAGGCAGACGAAAAACAGGCCGAGGAGGCCAAAAAAACCGAAGAGGAGAGATTGCGGCAGGAGGTGGAGAAAAGGAAAACGGAAGAAGAAAAACAGCGGAAAGAAGAAGCCGCGCGGCAGGAGGAGGAAGAAAAACGGCGGCAATTGGCGGCACTGGAAGCCGAACGCGCCAGGAAGGCCGAGGAAGAGCTGGCGCGGCGGCGGGAGGAGGCCAAAAAAACCGAAGAGGAGAGATTGCGGCAGGAACAGGAGAAGAAAGAGGCGGAAGAAGAAAGAGCGGCAAACAGCCTGCCGATAGTTCTCAAAAAGCTCCTCGCGAAGCTGGGAGAGAAAAAAGAAGCGATCACCCGAAAGGCGGCAGAAATTCCCGCCCAAAGAGTTCCTTTGGAGCAAAAAAGAAGAATCTTGGAAAGCAAGATCGCCATGATCCGCAAAAGCGAATTGGCAATGGTGGAAGAAAAGGAGCGAGAAATTGAAACAAAGGCGGCGGCAAAGAAAAATGAATTGGAAAAAAATTTCGATCCGGCGAAAGAAAAAACGCTAAAGCAGACCCTCTGGCAAATTGAAGACGGCCGCAAAGAAATAGAGAAACAACGGTGGGCAGTGGAAGATAAAATCAACAAGATCAAGGCTGACGCAGAATCCGTCGATCGCCAAATTTCGGAAAAAAATCGACAACTGGAAATCTCCGAAGAAGAAATCTCCCGAATTTCCGGAGAAGAAACACTGGTGCGTTTTGCCGTGGAAAAAATCCGCGCCGAAGAAGCAATACTCAAAATCATCGGAGAAAAAGAGATACTGGCGCCGGAATTGACGGCCGCCACCGATAAAAAAAACGATATTGAAAAAATTTTTGGCGGCTTGGCGGAGAAAGAAATCTCTGCTTCGCAGCAACTGAACGATATTGAAGAAAGAGAAGCGCGCGCCAAAGATTTGGCGCAAAAAAGGGAGATTGAGAAGGCCCGATGGCAAGCAAGCAACGACCTAAAAAGCATTGTTCAAGAAAAATGGGAATATGAAGAAAAATTGAACATAGCGGCATCCGATTTGAAATTGCTTCAAGGAAAGATGGAGTCGCTTAACGCAAAAATAGAATCCATCCAGAATAAAATCACCGCCGCGGAAATGGGACTTGAAGAGAAAGCGCTACCGGTACGTGCGCTCCGCGATGCGATCCGGCGCCTTTTGGAGGAAAATTCCGTCAGCTTCAATCGCAAAATCATTTTCCGCATCGTGCAAATAGATAAAGCAGAAGGTAAATCAAGCGGAGAAAGGAAAGCGGTGGCGGAACCCGCGGCGCGGGAGGAAGATAAGCAGACACCGCAAACGGTTGCCAGCCTTCAGGAAAAATCAAACGGAGAAAAAAAAGAGCCGGAAGAAAAAACGGCAGCAAAGAAGACGGGCGGAGAAAAGGAGACGGCGGACGAAAAAGCGGACGGAGAAAGAAAAGCGGCGGCGGAACCCGCGCGGGCGCAAACGGATAACGCTGCGCTCGGCAACGGCACCGCAAAAAAAGAAACGGACAAACCGATCGCCATTCCCGAGGAAAAGAAACCGGCGCCGGATATTCTTTTACGTGCAGAAAAAGTTCTTCCGAAAGAAAATACCGCACCGTCGGCGAAAAGCGGCTTGGCGGAGAAAGAAAAAGAATCGGAAGGCTTCCCCATAAAAACACCCCCTGATAAGGTTAAAGCAGACAAAAATAAATTCATTCCCGACAATACCGTCCCGGTCAAAAACTCCGCCGGCCGGCAAAACCCCGGCGAGGCAAAACCACCATTAAGAGAAGAAATTGTTAAAATAACGGAACATAACGACAACGTCTATCGCGAGCAAGTGGAAGCCGCACCGGCAAAAAATATTCGCACTTTCGCCCAAGAAGAGCCGCCGAAAATCGTACCGGCGGTTGGAGAAGAAAGAGAGATACCCAAGCCCGCGGAAAACGAACTTGAAGCCAACCGAGGCAATCCTGCGTTGAATCCGGAAAATCGATGGCAACAGATCAAAAAAACCACCCTGCCGGGGACGGCCGCGTTTGCGCCGGGAAGCGCCGAAACGGGGGAAAGCCGCGCGCAAACGGCAGCGGAAAGGCCGGCAGCAAAATCCAAAAGGGGCAATCTGTTGGCAAGACTGATGATTGTTTTCGCAGTAGTTGCCGTTTTGGGAATCATTTTGGCGGTCACCCTGAACAAAAACGGCGGAAAAACGCCGGCGGTCGTCAAAAACGAGCCGAAACCAACCGTAACAACCGATAAAAAACCACCGGAAGAACCCGCCGCCGCGGCACCGATAGTGACGACTGCGGCAACGGTGACGATTTATGTTGACAGTATCGCCAATGTTCCCAGTTCGATTTCTCCCTATATGCGGAAAAAATTTGATGCCAACGGATATCATTCGCTGTTAATCATCGACAGAGGCACCGGCAAAAAGATCGGCTTGAAACAATTTTTCAACGCCTACAAGCTGAACGCACCGTCGATTTTTTATAGCTCAATAGAAGACGACTGCGAATTTTTCATTTACGCCAACAACGGTAAAAATCGCATCGGTTTCGCCGCCGAAATCACTAAGAGCGAGATGATTGAACCCGCGATGTCCGGCTGGGAGGGGAGCATCGCCAAGGACACCGAAAATTTCTTTCGGCTGTTGGGCCGCAAGACCTTTGCCGAGGATGATGTTCTCCGTTTTGCCGATGGCGGCGCAGCGGGAACTGCGTATAAAGTAATGCAATTCTCACCGGCGGAAGACGAATTCGCCATCGCTTGGGCAAATTACCGGCAAACATATTTTATTTTTTCCACCTCCAATAATTCCATGGCAAAAATTTTCAACCAGTTGCCAAAATAACGAAAGAAAGATAAAATGGCATCAAAGCCGGCGAGGCGATTTTTCTTTAAAAATTTGCCGCGCCAAAATAACTTCCGGCCATCGGGCGGTTGCTGGGTTCTGCTCAGTTCTTAACCCAAACCGGCAATCCATCAATTGCCCGACGGTCATGATTCAAATGCCGGAACCAATAAACAAAATTTTGTCCGAGATTGAAAAAAAACTAAAGGAAGAGCGCGCCGCCGTGGAAGCCGCGCTGAGCAAAATTGCCATTCCCAACAAAAACGTACCCGGGGACTGGCAAAGCAAATTTCCCTACGGCGACGGCGAATCGGGAACAGCATCGCTGGAACGGCAAGCCGACGAAGTGGAGGAATACGCCACCCGCCTGCCGTTGGAAAAAAATATGGAAACCAAACTGATGGCAATTAACGCGGCGCTGGCCAAGATTGCGCAGGGAACATACGGTAAATGCGAAAAATGCGGCAAACAAATTCCGCTGGAACGGCTCAATATCTTTCCGGAAGCGCCTTTTTGCGTCGATTGCCAGAAATAATCCGCAAGACCGTCTTACCCGCAAAAATGATTTGCAATTTTCAATTTTCAATTTCAAAATGGCAATGCGTATTTTGACGCTTGAAGTTTGAATTTTGATATTTTGTATCGTGCTTTCAAAAATATGTTCCGCGGCCGTTTGCGGCCTGGACGCGCAACTGATTGAAGTCGAAGTGGACGCTTCATACGGACTGCGCCGTTTTGAAGTTGTCGGTCTGCCCGACAAGTCGGTGCAGGAAGCGAAAGAAAGAGTCGGTGCGGCGATTGAAAGCGCCGGTTTTAAATCGCCTCATCGCGAGCCGGTGAAAGTTTTGGTTTCTCTGGCACCCGCCGATTTGAAAAAAGAAGGCACTCTCTATGATTTGCCCATTGCCCTGGGCTATCTTTTGGCAAATAAAAAAACTTGTTTTGATCCCGCGGGAAAAATATTTTTGGGAGAGTTGGCGCTGGACGGCCGTTTGCGGCCGGCAAGGGGAGCGGTGTGCTTTGCCATCGCCTGTCGCGAAAAAGGCGTCAAAGAGATCATCTTGCCCGAGGAGAACGCCGCCGAAGCGGCGCTGATCGGCGGTGTGCGCGCCATCGGCGTCAAAACGCTGGCGCAGGCAATCGGATATTTGGAGGGAAGCGTTTCCGTCGCGCCGGCAACCGCACCGGCGGAGAAACTCGCCGGCGGCAACGGCGGAAATCTTTTTGATATGATCGCCGGCCAGGAATCGGCCAAAAGAGCGCTGGAAATCGTCGCCGGCGGCGGACACAATCTTTCAATGTGGGGCCCGCCGGGAACCGGCAAAACCTTGCTGGCAAAAACCTTGCCGGAAATCATTCCGCCGTTGTCTTTTGAAGAATCGCTGGAAGTTACCAAAATCTACAGTGTTTGCGGCTTACTCGCCAACGGATCGCTGATCGCGCAGAGGCCTTTCCGCGCACCGCACCACACCGCTTCCGACGCCGCCCTGATCGGCGGCGGCAATCCGCCGCGGCCGGGAGAAATCACTCTGGCGCACCGTGGCGTGCTGTTCTTGGATGAATTTCCCGAATTCCACCGCGACGCGCTGGAAGCCCTGCGCCAACCGATAGAGGAGGGAACAATCAACATTTTGCGGGCGCGCCACGCAATGTCTTTGCCGGCGCGGTTTATGCTGGTTTTGGCATCCAACCCTTGTCCTTGCGGCAATTTCGGCAACCCGGAAAAGCCTTGCGTTTGTTCGCCCTCCCAAATAAGAATGTATCGCAAAAAACTTTCCGGACCGCTGATGGACCGCATTGATCTTTTTATCAACGTGCCCGCGGTAAAATATGAAAAGCTGGTCCAAAACGCCCCGCGCGAATCCTTGGGCGAAAAAATGAAAGAAAGAGTGGCACAATGCCGCGCCGTGCAGGCGGCCCGTTACGGAAAGGAACGCACCAACGCCGAAATGGATATCGCGCAAATAAAAGAATTCTGCCGCCTTAACGGTGATTCCGAGCGGCTACTCAAAGTTGCCGTGGATTCCGCCAAAATTTCCGCGCGCGGCTATCATCGCGTCCTTAAAGTAAGCCGCACCATCGCCGATCTGGACGAAAAAAAAGATATTGCGCAAAACCACGTTTCCGAAGCGCTTTCATATCGCCCGCCCGAATCAACAATTTGAGTCCGCGGTTTTTGAATTAAAAAAACCGCTCCTGGCGATCTTTGTTTGATTTTAGCCTTTCCTATTCGATTAAAAAGGATTCTTCGCTCCGCCGACTTCAAAATGCAAATGGCACCCGGTAGATTTTCCGGTTTTCCCCATCGTGCCGACAATATCGCCTTTTTTAACCTCCTGACCGGCAGCCACGGCAACAGACTGCAAATGATAATAATGCGTGGTCACCGTGCCTCCCATATGGGTAATAGTGATATTGTTGCCGGCACCGCCGTTCCAGCCGCCGATCTTGGCCTTGATCACGGTTCCTGACGCCGCAGCATATATCGGCGCGCCGCAATATCCGCCCGTCAAATCAACTGCGTTGCGGAAATGCAATCCCTGTGTTCTTTTGCAGGCTGATCCCACCGGGCACAAAAAGTAATCCGCGGGCATCGCCGCCAAACCGGAGGCAGTTTTTGCCGGCGCCGGCGCGGTTTTTGCGGGAGTTGAAGTTTTCGGCGCCGGGGGAATTACCCTACCTCCGGGCACCACCAGTATATCGCCGATAAAAATATCGTTCTCGCCGGCCAATTCGTTGAACGCAACGATCTCTTCCGGATTGGCCTGATACTTCTTGGCAATTTGCGCCAAAGTATCGCCGGTGGCCGCATAATGAATCACGCCACTCACCGGGGGAATGATCAACTTTTGCCCCGATTTCAAACTCGCGTTTTTGGACAGATCATTCGCCCACGCAATGGTTTGGGCGCTGATGTTGAATTTCTCCGCCAGCACCGCCAGAGTTTCGTCGCCGGTGACCTCATATTCAATGATCGCATTGCGCGCCTCTTCGGATTCCGGCAAATCTGAAAAATCGCCGACGATCGCCGCCAGCACCCGGGAAGTGGCCGCCACCGGCGGCACCGCGGCCTTCACACAGCCGTCGCCGGCCAAAAGATATTCCGGCGACTCCGGCCGCACTTGTTCCGCCGCGCGGGCAAACATATCGTGCCCCTCAACACAATCCGCGTCTTTTTGGTTTTTGGCCGAAACAGAGCGCGCCGCCTGATGCGAAAGCGCGGACGCGCCGGCAAACAAAACCGCTCCCGCAAGGAGTAGTTTGGCGAAATTTTTCAATTGAAGAGGTATCCTCATAATCCACCATTGATTTTATAAAATCGCGCCGATTTGTCAATGGCGCCGCAATTATTTACAATGAACTATGGAAAACGAAACGGTAACGCCGAAAAAACGACTGGGGCAAAACTTTCTGACGCAAGCCGGCATCGCGCAAAAATTAATCCGGGCGGCGGAAGCCGGGGCGGCGGAAACACTGTTGGAAATCGGGCCGGGCACGGGAAATCTCACCGCCGAATTGGTAAAAACCGGCAATCCGATCTTTGCGGTGGAAAAGGACCCGGATATGGCCGCCATCCTGCACCAAAGATTTGCCAGCGCAAAAAATCTCAAACTGGCCGTTGCCGATATTCTCAAGTTTGACGAAACGAAAATCCCGGCACCGTACCGGGTCATCGCCAATCTGCCGTTCTATGCCGGCGCGCCCATTATCCGCAAATTTTTGGAAAGCGAAACTCCTCCCCGCGCGATGGCGCTGATCCTGCAAAAAGAAGTGGCGCAAAGAATCTGCGCCCGGCCGCCAAAAATGAATCTGCTGGCGCTGGCGGTTCAATTTTACGCCGCGCCGAAAATAATTTCTTACATTGCCAAAGGATCGTTTTGGCCCGCCCCCAAGGTTGACGCCGCGATTCTGCTTTTAACGCTCCCGCCAAAAAGAGGGGAGCGTGGCGATCGGCGATTCGCGGAAAAATTCTTCGGGATCGCCCGCGCCGGGTTTTCCCACCCGCGAAAAATTTTGGCCGGCAATCTTGCCGAGGAGCTGGAACTGCCGCGCGAAAAAGTTACCGCCGCGCTGGAAAAAACGAATCTGGCGGTAAATTGCCGCGCGCAAGATTTGCCGATGGAAGCTTGGACCGCCTTGGCGCACGCGCTTGAATTCCAATCAATGCAATGACAGCCAATCGTTTCAAAAAACTTTCCGTTGGTTTTTTTTGCGGCATTCTTTTACCGGCGTTTTCCCCGTTCTCAACGGCAAACGCCTGCAACCCCCACATAGATTATTATGTAAAGACCGCCAAAACGTGCAACGGCTACAGCGTCGGCCATTCCGAAATATGGGAAAACTACACTCAGGAATGCAATTGCACCCCAGAAGGATGCGACTGTTGTTCCTACACCCGGCGCATCAAGACCGCCGCGTCGTGGCAGATCGCGCAAACCGGCTATGACCACGGCTTTTTCAAATGCGAAAAAGAATGTCTCACTTCCCCGCATCAGACCGGTTCTCCAAAATACTATGACGATCCCAAAAACAAAACCCGGCAAAATTCGGCCGCCGTTAATTTGCCCGTGGTTTTGGCGTGGGAAGATGATCCTGATGAATGGAAAAATTTGGGGGAATATCTGACTCCTTATCGCGACAACGCGCCGACCGGCATTAACTACGGGCCGAACAGCTACCGGGTGGAAATACAATATGAAGAATATGAAAACGGCGACGCGAATTTGCACATTGATAAAAACAAAAATCCGCAAGGCATCCAAACATTGTCCGACGGTCAAAAAATTTTTTACAAGATCATCGCCAAAAGCGGGCTTGACGGGTTCAATTCCCGCGACGACGGCGGCGCGTGCTTCTTCCAGACCAACACGACCTACAAATGGCGCGTGCGGCCTTGTTGCGACGCGGCGGGAACACAATGCAAAACCTACCGCGACGATGAAGGCTGGTGGGAGTTTTCCACGTCGCCGGCAAGCGAGCTTTTGGGACTCACCGACAAGGACAAATACACGCGCGGCGCCACCGACGGCATCGCCCAAGACCCGGATTGGAACGGCCCGGCGGCGATGGAAGGTGTGGATTTTTGCAGTGCCAAGCTTTTTTGGTGCAAGGCCAAATTGGCGGACTCTTCAACCGACTACCATCGCTTTGACAAAGTCTACAACGAAAACCAGCCCTACGCGTTCAATTACCAAATGCGCGTGATGTCCAGCGAAAACACCTCTCTGGGAGCGTTGATTGAAAAAATTGAGAAGATCCCCGTTTTGGGGGGAATTCTCGGCTGGATAAAAAACAGCGGCGTTATCAGCGGCATCAAATCGCGATGGGACGAATGGCAAGGCAAGTGGAGCGGCGCCGCCAGCGAGTGCAACAAATGGATGGAACCCGATCTGGAAAAAGCCGCGAAAAGCGAATCCGCCGTCGGGGAATACGAATCCGAAGCTTGCCATTATTTGCAAAGAAACGCCGACGGCACTTGCGCCAAGCCGGAAACGCTCTCTTTTTCATCTTATTTTGATAAAATTACCAACGACGCTTCGTTTATGCCGTTTTTCTCCGCCGCGGAAAAAACCAGCAGCGACCGCCATCTTTTCACCGGCGACTGGGCCGGCAAACTGAAATATTCGTGGCAGATCAAAACCTGTTTCAACACCAGCCCGAACACCAAAGATGAAAAATTTCCCCATTGCAACGGCAACATTGAAGAAGATTACGGGCAAAAGTGGCAGTTGATCGGCAAGCCGATGAGCGGCAGTACCATCGGCAAACCGACGGCCGCCGCGCCGGCGGATAACAAGAATTGGACCGACGAGAACAATCTGGTCGGCGCCGGCGGCACTTTCAATTGGACCGCCCCTTGCGGCGCCAATTCTTTTTTATATGACATTCAGGACGAAACCGGCAAGAGCATTTTTGACGGCGACGAGATTTGCGGCGCGGATTACAAAAAAGATTCGGGAAGACGGATCGGCAAATCACAAATCACGATTGCCCTGGTTGAAAAAGATCCCAAGCAAGATAAAGATCCCGGCACCGTGCAGTTGAAAATTGACACCAAATACAAGTGGCGGGTGAAATCCTGCTGGCCGTCCATTCCGGTGGGAGAAGTCAAAAACATTTGCAGCGGCCAATGGTCCGATTATTGGTCTTTTCGCACCACCGGGAAAAAACCGACCATCGGAAGCGACGCGGTAAAAATGGCCGCCCCGACCGCCACTTTGACTTGGGAGGCGGTTTCGGCCGCAAATTCGTATCGCGTAGCCATCAACGACGGCACCCCGGTGGAAGAAGCGCCAGCAGAAGAAGTCCTTGTTACCACCAATCAATTCAGCTTCAATTATCCCGGCGCCAAAAAAAATTATTCTTGGAAAGTCAAAACTTGCGCCGACAGCGCCGGCACGGTTTGCGGCGAATGGCAAGCGGGAACATCGTTTAATTCCGAAGACTTCCCCGTCCCGGCCAATTTATCGCCCGCCGGCAATATCACGCAATTGCCCTCCGCTTTATCATGGAACGGCACTGCCGGTTATTTTTGGGTTGCGGCACAAGTGACCAACGGCGAAAAAAGCACCAGTTGCGATCCGGAATGGTTCAATAAAGAATATGCGGGCAAAACGGTCTCCGGCACCGATTTGGCAATCAAGGCCGCGGAGAAAAACGCCTCCTCCCATTGCGCCGGCGATTGGACGTTCACGGTCCGCCCTTGCTTTGACGACAAATGCGCGGCGCGCAGTTTCAACGAAGCGCGCCAAACATTTTCCGTCGCCGGCAAGAGTGAAAGTTCCGGGCTGATGGTTTGCGGCCAAAAAAGCGACGATCCCGGCACTCCGTATAACGAAAAAGAACCTTGCGAAATCAAGCACATATTTTTAACTCTGAAAGTTATCATTGATTTTGTGATGTTCAAATTGGCGCTCCTGCTTCTGCCGATAATGGCGCTGGTTACCGGCGGCCTGTTCTATCTGACGCCGGACAAAGCAAATTTAACCGCGCGCGCCAAAGACATCTGGAAAAAAATCGGCATCGGTTACGCCGTTTTGTTTTTTTCCTGGATCATCGTTTCCATAATAATGGCGCTTACCGGCTACGGGGCGTTGTGGAACCAAATTTTATGATTTATAATCAGTCAATGGCGGGAAAAATTAATTCCGTTAAAAATTTTTTGTTGGCAGTTTTTTGCCTGGCGGCGGCGCCCGTCGCGGTTTTTTCGGCCGAAATCGGCGAAACCGATTTTTTTGACATCCCCCAAGAATGCGGCCGCGGCTTCAGCGACGCCAAAGCCGGCGAGATGGTGTGCGATTCTTGGACAAAAGGATCGCAAGTAAAGGTGGAGCAAATCAATGTGGGCACCTGCGTTTGCGTCAATGAATGCCTCACCGTTCCGAAAAATCACTATTATTACAACGATCCGGTAAACAAAACCCGCCAGACCAACGACCAAGAAATCACCCTGCCCGTCGTTTTGGCATGGGACAACATTGACGGCTGGCAAAACGAAAGCGGCGCCTATATCTGGAATTTCAGCGGCATGGGAAACAAAAAGAACATCAATTCCAAGCTTTTCGGCGCCTACTCTTACATTTTGGAAATTGAGAACAAAAATTTTGAATTAAACGACTCCCAAAGTGCCGGCGACGTTTTTCGACGCGTTCTTACCACCAACGAATTCAATCCCACCAAAGAGTTTTACCCTTGCTTTTTCAATTCCGACACCGTGGTCAAGTGGCGCGTGCGGCCATGTTGCAATGAAGACGGCTCCAACTGTCTCCCCGAAGACAGCGCGCCCTGGTGGACGTTTAAAACCAGCCCCGCCCCCGAACCGATCAATATCGGCGATCCGGATTGGAACGGTCCGGACGGAAAGACCGGCGTTTCTTACGACGGGCTGAAGCTTGACTGGTGCAAGGCCAGAGTGTCGGAAGAAAAAATGCCCTATAATGAAAATACAAGTCCGGCACTGGCATATCAACTGCGGATTTACACCAACGAAAATGAATTGGTAACCGACAATGTGCAGATCCCGGCGCAGTTTGCCCAGTTGGCCGCATGGCTGAAAAAAGACGTGCCCGCTCTGCCAAATCCTCTGGCCTGCCATTATCTGCAAAAACAAAGCGACCACACTTGCAAACCCGACGTGATTAACCCGGAAAGCGCTTTAACCGGCCGCAATTGGTGGTCGCACAAAGAAATGCCGTCCCAAGACCGCGCATTGTTCACCAAAAATATCACCTACAGCTGGCAATTGCGGCGGTGCTTTACCAATCCTCAGGCCGGCGACGAATATTGCGGCTCGTCGGCAAACAAATACTGGGGGCAAATCTGGGAATTCACCACCAAGAACGACCCGATTGCGGCGCCATCGCTGCTCGCACCGCCAAACGACGATAATTATGCCGATTCTCAAAACGCCAACCTCACTGAGCTTCCCGGAAAACTTTTGTGGCAAGCTTCCAACGGCGCCAATTCGTTTGCCTATGACATTCAAAAAATTTCCGGTGACGGAGGGCCGTCTTTGGTCGGCGGAGAGCGGCGGGCGACAAAATCGCAAATAATATTTTCCAAATCCGCGGCGGAAGACCCAAACAGCGACACCCGGGGGATTGAACTGGAATTGGACACGCCCTATAAGTGGCGGGTAAAATCCTGCTGGCCGGCCCTCCCGGCGGGCAATGTTTGCAATGAGGATTGGTCGCCGTGGTGGTATTTCCGCACTACCGGCCGCGCCCCCAAAACCGAAACCTTGCGTCCGGAAAACGAAGCGCGGGAAGTGACAATGCCGGTTAATTTGCAATGGGAGGCGGTGCCGGGAGCCAAATCATATGTTCTTAATTTCAACGGCCAAGAAATCAAGGTGCAAAACAACCCCCACACTGCCGACTATCCGACAATTAACCAAAGCCAGACTTACAAATGGAGCGTGAAAACCTGCGCCGACAGCGCCGGACAAACGTGCGGCGAGTTTTCGCCGGAATTTTCTTTTGCCACTGCCGCGCTGGGCGCGTCCCAAAATCCGATATATCCCGGCCAAACCATTGACAACCGGCCGCTGATCTATAATTTTTCCTGGGAACCGGTCGCCGGCGCGCATTACTATAAATTTACGCTTGACTACGCCGAAAGGTCCGACAAGGAAACCAACGAAAAATGCCAAGCCGGCCCCAAGGTTGAGAAGACCGTGCGGGAAAATTCCGCGGCCGTGAACAAAAACATTGACGCCCTCTACTGCCTGGGAAAATACGATTGGAAAGTTTTGGCCTGCCTGAACGAAGAATGCACGGACGCGGGCGCGGCACCGGCAGTCTGGTCGTTTGAGTTCGTCGCCGGCGGCAAAGAGATTGAAAAGGGCGAAACGATTTTGGCGGTTTGCGGTTTGGCCAACGATAATCCCAACACCGAATGGGACGACCGCGAAGCTTGCGGCATCAAGCATTTCTTGCTGACGATAATGCAGGTTTTGAACACGATTCTCTTCCGCGTCGCTTTCATTCTTTTACCCCTGCTGGCTTTGGCCACCGGCGGCCTGTTCTACACGAGTTTCGGCACGCCGGAGATCAAGCAAAAGGTGATCTCCTGGTGGAAAATAATCGGCATCGGCTACGGCTTGATATTCTTTGCCTGGACCATTGTGGGTATATTCACCAGCCTCTTCGGATACCATGGGGCATGGTGGCAAATATGACGGCAAATTCTAAACACTAATCTCTAAATTCTAAACAAATTCAAATGTTTCAAACCCAAAATTCAAAAAAATACGATCTTGAAGACAGAACATTTGATTTCGCCCGCGACATCAGAAACTGTTTAAAACAGATAAATAAAACTACTGCTAGCGTTGAGGATATAAAACAATTGGTAAGATCATCGGGACCGGTTGCCGCAAATTATATTGAAGCCAACGAAGCGCTAAGCAAAAAGGATTTTGCGATGAGAATCAAAATTTGCCGCAAAGAAGCCAAGGAGAGTAAATTATGGTTGAGACTATTAGCATCGGAAAGTGTAACCAATCCAACAATAAATAATTTGATTCAAGAAGCCACAGAATTGACTAAAATATTCGGCTCAATGGTGGAAAAATCAAAGTAAAGCATTTTGTTTTTTATTTAAAGTTTGGGTTTTGTTTTGTTTTTTCAATTTTGAACTTGTTTATGATTTAGAGATTGGAATTTAGGATTTATTATAGATATTATGAAATTGGTGCATCTGTATTTAATCGGCGTGTTTGTGATGATCGCTTTTCTGGTCGGCTCCACAATGTGGCAGTTCGGCCAGTTCCAGTCCAACATCAAAGACCTGCAGTTCGGATTGCCGCAGGAATTGAGTCAGGGAATGCCCGACGCCAACCAGCAGATCGCCCAGATGATGAGCCAGATCCAAACGCAGGCGCAAAATTCCGGCGCGGCAACAACCGCGGGCGACAGCGCCAGCACCACCGTTGAAACCAAAGTCTGGACCGCCCCCGACGAATCGTTTTCCTTTGAATACCCGGCCGACTGGACGCCGATGGCAATCGCCGCGCCCGTGGACAGCGCCACCGGCAAAATTTTGTTTTCCGCCTACAAAACCGGCGGCGGGGCCGGAATGGCCTCCGTCAACTCCCTTTCCGTGGAAGAATCCGATTACAAAACCGCCGAAGAGCTGATGGAAAAGATTGAAAGCGACCTGCGCGCCAAAAACATCCCCGCCAAAATCACCCGCAGTGAAATCATCAACGGCGCCCAAACCATCCCCGTGATTGAAACCGAATACTCAACCACGGAATCAATCTTAAACACCCCGATAAAGTTCAAAATGGTTAATGCCGCGTTTAGCAATCCTTCCGAAAAAATTTACTCCATTGGAGCAATCTTGCAAAATCCGGATAGCGCGGCGGAACAGGAAATTGAAACGATAATTAAGTCAATTTCCGGCGCGGTAAACGATTAAAATCAAATGAACCGAAAACCATTAAAAACCAAACCTTTCCAAAATAAAATCCGCGGCGCTTTTTGGCTAAAAAGCGGGAAATATTTTCTGTTTTTTGCCGGAATCAATCTTTTTTTTCTGGCGCTTCCGGCAATGCCCTTGCTTGCTTTCGGAGAATGCCAAGAGCCCGCTTCATTAATCAATGAAATGCAAGTGGATTGGCCGGCCGCGCCCTTGGGAGGATACACGCTGGATGAAAATTCCAGCTTGGCGGATCTGGTCGCCTATTTTTTCGGCTGGGGAGTGGGACTGGGCGGATTGGCGGTTTTTATCGCGCTGATCGTTGCCGGCGTGCAATTGATCACTTCCGTTGCCGACCCCGGCAAAATGAACGAAGCCAAAAAAAGAATACGATCCGCGGCGCTGGGGCTGGGCTTGCTGTTGTCCAGCTGGGCGATTTTTAATTTGATCAATCCCAATTTAACCAAAATGGAGGTCAATCTCTATGAAACGAAAATCTTCAAGGCCGGAGGGAAAGAATGCGCCAGCGCATCGGAATGTTGCGATATTACGAAAAACCCACAATGCGTCCCCAAAAATTGGCGCTGTTGCCGGTATAACGACACCAAGTGCATGGAGACCGGCGTGGAAACGCCGGAAAACGCGCGCGGCAATTTTGAAATTGGCGCGAAATGTTTGGGCGACCATGCCTGCGAATCTCTTTATTGCGGCTGTAATTATGGCATCAATCCGGAGGATGGCACCAAAGACAGCTGGGGGGAAGTCTGCCTGCCCAATCCCAAAATTTGCATTGAAAATCCGGCGGCAAAGGAATTGGGTTGCGATAAAGTTGTTTTTTATGACAAAATCGATTTTGACGGCAATGAAAAAACGGTAGAAGAAGGAAAAATCAACGCTGGATGGGTTTGGCTTGACGGATTCAGGCCAAAATCTTATCAAGCGTTTTACAAAGAAAAAGACAGTGCCGGCAAAGAAACCGGGAAATTTTTGCCGTGCGGAAAATTCGCCTGCGGCTGTCAGATCAACCGCTGTTTGGATGCCGGCGGCGCCGGCGGCTCCAATTGCATCAACAACACCGCCAACAAAGAAAGCGGGGAGTTTATGGAATATGTGTACAGCGAATCCAATTTTGAAGAAATTTCGGGCGTGAGAATCAAGGACTCAACAAAACCGGCAGGCGCGGAGGAAGGCGTCCCATGGTGGCAAACTTTGTCAAATCTAAATCCATTCAAATGATTAAAATGGGAAAAAGCAAAAAACTAATACTAGTCGCAACATTTTTTCTGGCAGTTCTGTTAATCTTGGTTTCAAACGAAACTTCGGCATTTATGGTCCCGGAAGTGATGGTCTCCAACTTCGTCAAGCCGATAACTACCTATCTTTTTGATATTATCAAGCAGTTGCTTACCGGTTTGATCTCTTTTTTGGTTGCCGCCGGCTTGTTCAGCTTTTCGGTCAATAATAGTCCCAAAATGCTGGACCTGAAAAACAGCGATTTTGTCATCACCGGCTTGAGCATCACCACGTCGCTGGCAGACATTTTACTGATCGCGGTGTTTATCGCCATCGCCCTAGGAACGATTTTTGACGCCGAATCAATCAACGCCAAAAAACATTTTCTGAAATTTGCCGTCGCGGCGCTGTTGATCCATTTTGCTCCGCTGTTTGTCAGTATGGCAATTGACATCGGAAACATCATTATGTCCGGGCTTGTCGTTGGCAGCGGCCAAGCGGCGTTTTCTTCCATTATGAACAATTTCGCGATGCAAATTGCCATTAATCTTGCGGGGATTGCCGTTGCTTATGGCGGGATGGCAGTTGCTTCCGCCATTCCCGGCGGCAACATTGCCCTCGGGGTAGCATTAGCTTTTGGAATTCTGCCGGCCTTTGCGTTTTTGCCCGGCGTTTTAATACAAATAATGGTGATGGGGATTTTGACCGGCCTACTTTTTTCATTCGCGATCTTTTTCCTGACCCGGGTCTTTATGATCCAAATTTTGGCCGTGCTCGCTCCGTTGGCAATCCTTGCCAACGTTTTGCCAAAAACCGAGTCCTATTTTAAAACTTGGCTCAGCTGGCTCATCGGCTGGACCGTGGGCGGCGTTTTAATGCTGTTTTTGCTGACCTTGGGACTCACCACCGCCGGAGGATTTTTACCCAACGACATTGATTTTAATTCGGAAGGATTTACCGTTGGCGGAGTCCTCTTTGGCCTTCTCACGATGGATCACATCAAATGGATCGCCTTGGCAGTTTATATGATCACCGTGCAAACCCTTTGCGCCGGAGCAATTCCGGCAATCAGCGGCCAAATCAGCGACAAGATCAGCCAAGGAGCCGGCGCCGCCGCCGGAAAATTGGGCCAAGGATTTAGGACAGGCAAAGGCAAAGAGAAAGATCCGGTTACCGGAAAAAAACTAGACGCCAATTTTCAATCAGCGATTGAGTCCAAGATAAGCAAACGCGCCGAATCTTATTTCGGAACGCGGTCTTCAAAGGCATCCTCGCCTCCGGGAACGCCGCCGCCTCCGGCAGGAGCAGCCGCGCCGCCATAGCAAATAATCATAACCCATCAAAACGTCCACCGAAATTCTAAAAAAAGAGGATTGCTCGGGTGAAAGCAATCCTATTGGCTTCATTTTATCGTCTGCCTGACTCGGACAATGTCTTTGACTAAACTTTCTTTGGCCGCATCAGAAACACCGGGAGGAACGACTCCATTAACTAATGTTCCGATCGCGCTGAGATCCAGCAAGCTCGCCGGCATATTCTTGGCCAGCGCACTTACCAACTCCCAGTAGGCCGCTCCGGGGCTTCTGTCAAAAATTTCCCCCATTTTCTCCGCCGGTTCCTGACTCTGAAGCTTGGCTTCTTTCTCAAAGTAGGCCTCAATTAACCGCGCGGCACCTAGTAGTTTAGCTCTTATTGCCGCGGAAAGCGCTTCGGCAAAATCTTTGCTCAGAATGACATTATCTAATGTCATTCTTTCAATTTCAAAACCGTATACCTCCCATACCATTTCCAGAAAAGAGCCTTTTTTTTCTTCCCCCGGCTCATAATCAAAGTAGATGCCTTTGTAGTATGGAAGCCGGGAAGTGAGCCAAGCTATTGGCCAAGGATCTTTTCGCGCCGCCGCTGGTCTTACAACAAACGGCCGATACTTATAGGTTCTCTTCGTGAGGTCGCTCCAGAACTCCTCTATTATTTGGTCGGAGTCCTCTTCGCTGGGGTTAACCTTGACATTAATGTCAATGCACTGATCGGTCTTGCTAATATCAACCGACGGACGATAAATCTTTCGACTCTTCGCCCATGCTAACCATGCGCTCCCGATGAACCCAATAACTATCTCCCTAGCTTCATGGGTAAAGCGGAACGCTTTATCGGGATTGCACATTCTCATGATAACGTTTCCAAGAAATCTGAATGGAAAGTTATCCTCATCAAAGACATCCACTACATAAGCCATAGGTGCCTTCTTCACGAGAAGGCCGCGGCTAATGACGTCACGGGGAATATATCGGCCGCCTTTGACTTCCGCCCACCTCTGGTGGATTTGGGTCACGGCCTCAAAAACCCCAATCATGTAAATGCCCTTGTTTAACAATCCACCGGCGTTTTCGTCATCTCCCAAGACGATGTCCCCGGTGTCGCCGAATTTCCAACCGGCGTAGCAGAGGAGCCAATACCGATGCCTCCCTTCATTCTCGTCCCCTTCATTCTCATTCTCTTTCTCTTTCCCGGACACGACCTGATATACGCGCCCGTCCTTGGGCCGGATAATAATCTTCCACACCGAGGGGAGATAATGCCAGACCATCCAGTAAATGGCATACAAAATGGCGCCTATCGCCCCGGGAAAAACAACAAAAACCGTTAATAAGACCGTTAACCACCAAGGAAAATAAAAACTCCCAAATATCTCTTCCATTGGAATCGGCATTATTTTTCTCCTCCTCTTTCTTCCGCTACTTCCTCGGCAGCCTCCCTGGCCACCTTTTTCATTGCCTCATCAATACCGATGACGGGCTCTTTCTTTTCCGCCTGTGCCACGGTAGTGGCAGGCCCATATCTTCTTGCCTCCTCTCTCTTCGCATCGCGTATCCATTTTTTACGATATGCGCGAGTTATCGCAAAAACTGAAGCGCAGGAGCCAAAAACAAAGAGGAACTGCCGGAAATTCACCCACGGCACCCCATCATAACTGACTCCTGGATAGGGGATAAAAGGCCACAACCAGGCGAAACAAATTACAAAGAATGTCAACGCTACAACAACCAAAATTGCAAAAGCGATTTGAATTTTGGTGTCCAACGAAACCAAATTATCCATTTCTTAACCTCCTTTTTGTTTGTTTTCTTTTGGTATCCATATTAATAATTTTTAGCGCCGGAAACCCGGCGGGACTGGCTATCTCATATCATATTTTAGCTAATTTGTCAAGGGTTTTTTCGGTAATCACTCACTGGGTATTTGTATTTTAAGGGTCTAACCTTCGCGTAATCGCGAGGGTTAGGCCTTCCCCAGAGAATCCAAATTCAAAATTAAGGGAGGCCGCGGAAATTGTTAAAAAATTTGGCAGCCGGTAAAAAATTTCATCATTCGCCCGGAATTAAAACCACTTGCCCCAATCCAAGATTCAGCGGTTTTTTAATCGAAAAAATTTTGCGGCAAAAAAGAAAAATGTGATATAATGACAATATCAAATCATTGAATTTCAGGTTTTGATTTTTTGTTATGAATTTCACCATTCCGCAATTCATTGAGATGGAGTCCAAGATCGTGGGGCCGCTCACTTTCAAGCAGTTCGTGTTCGTCGGCATCGGTGTGACGATATCGTTTTTAATCTATTTTACCGTCGGCAAGGCGAGCATGCCGATGGCGCTGGCGCTGATTATCATCGTGGGCGGAATCGCCGGCGCGCTGGCATTCATAAAAATTGACGGCGTTGACATTGTCAAAGTGCTCCAGCATTACATCGCCTTTGCGATGGCGCCGCGGATATTTTTGTGGCAGGGCTTCAATCTTCCCAACCAGCGCGTGGTGGACCGGGGGACCATCACTCTGCAAAAAGCGCCCACCACGATCAAAATCGCGTCTTCACCGAAAAAAAACAACTGGCGGCGTATCCGCGACTATATGGAAACCGCGTAGAAAATCCAAAATTAAAAAATAAAAATTTTGGAGTTGGAATTTTTGAAAAATCCCAGCGATATATGTTATTCATTAATTTTGCATTTTTATTTTTCAATTTTTAATTTGGAACATGGCAATTCTTTCCACTCAACAATTTTTGGAAATTGATCAGATCAAAGACGGCATTTTGGTGTTGAAAAACAAGGGCTTGCGGGGAATAATCATGGTAAATTCCATCAATTTCGCCCTGATGGCCGAAGAAGAACAAAACGCCGTCATCGGACAATACCAGAATTTTTTGAATTCTCTGGATTTTTCCCTGCAAATTCTGGTACAGAGCCGCAAGTTAAACATCACCAGCTATTTGGACAAACTGCGCGATCTGGAAACGCGCCAGATCAACGACCTTTTGCGCACCCAGATCGTGGAATACCGGAATTTTATCAACGAAATCGTTTCGGGGGGCACGATTATGAACAAAACCTTCTATGTGATCGTCCCTTTCCAGCCGATAATGCTTCCCAGTTTGGCGGGCGCGGGCGGAAAAAACGCGGCGGCCAACCGCGAAAAAATCGCGCGGGCGGCACAGGAACAATTTGAACAGAGCAAAACTCAGTTGGCGCAGAGAATGGAATTCGTGGCGCTGGGACTCCGCCGTTGCGGCCTGCAATGCGTGCCGTTAAACAGCCTGGAAATCGCCGAATTTTTGTGGGGCTCGCACCATCTTGAAGATTCGGAGCGCGGCTATTATCCGGAAATCCCCCCGGAGCTGATCCAATAGAGCTAATTCCGAAAATTCAAAATGACAAATCCTAAACTCTAAACAAGCACAAATTTCAAAATTCAAAAGCCAAAACAAAAAATGCAAGATTGCAATGCTCCGATTTTGAATTTTGATATTTGGTTTTGTTTAGGGTTTAGATATTAGGATTTAGAATTTAAAATAACATGGCTTTATTATCGTCGTCCAAAAAGAAGAAACGGATGGAATTGCCGGGACAGGAACTGCAAATGAAAACCATCAACATCCGGGACATCATCGCGCCATCGTCGATCGTTTTGGCATCGGACCATTTCAAGATCGGAGAACGGTGCGGAAAATCGTTTTTCATCTTTTCCTATCCGCGCTATTTGAATTCCGGATGGTTCACGCCGGTAATCAATCTGGACACTCCCATGGACGTGTCTTTCCATATCCACCCCATTGACACCGGCACCACACTGAAAGATTTGCGCAAAAAACTCACCGAAGTCCAGGCCGAAATTATGGAACGGCAGGAAAAGGGGCTGGTGCGCGATCCGGCGCTGGAAATCGCCTATCAAGACTTGGAAGGATTGCGCGATAAATTGCAGACCTCCACGGAAAGAATGTTCCGGCTGGGAATTTATCTTACCGCCTATGAAAAAGATGTGGCAAAATTACGGGATATTGAAACCACCCTGCGGTCGATTTTGGAATCAAAGCTGATCTACATCAAGCCATCGCTTTACCAGCAGAAAGAAGGCTTTATTTCCACTTGCCCGTACGGGATGGACCAGATCCAGACGTGGACGCCAATGAACACCAGCCCGCTGTCCTCAACATTCCCTTTCGTTTCCTTTGATCTTTCCGCCAACGAGGGGATCCTTTACGGCACCAATCTGCACAACAATTCGCTGATTCTCTTTGACCGTTTTTCAATGGAAAACGCCAACAGCGTGATTTTCGCCAAATCCGGTTCCGGGAAAAGCTACACCGTGAAATTGGAAATTCTAAGATCAATGATGATGGGGGTGGATGCCATCGTGGTTGACCCGGAAAATGAATTCAAAACTCTGGCCGAGGCTACGGGGGGGTCGTTTTTGAACATTTCCCTGTCTTCGCCCTACCATATCAATCCTTTTGACCTGCCCGATCCGCGGGAAGACGAAAATCCCGCCGACGTCATCCGCTCCAATATCATCAACATCGTCGGTCTGGTGCGCATCCTTTTGGGCGGAATGACCCCCGAAGAAGACGCGATCATTGACCGGGCGCTCACCGAAGTCTATGCCGCCAAAGACATCACGCCGCAAACCGACCCCAAATTATGGGCCGGCCGTACGCCGCTGATGCAGGATCTGGAATCGGTTTTGGAGGGGATGGAAGGCGCCGACTCGCTGGTGCGGCGCATCCGCAAATTCACCCAAGGAACATACGCGGATTTTTTCAACCAGCCGACCAATATCTCGATGGAAAAGCCGCTGGTGGTTTTCGGTATACGCGATATGGAAAATGAATTCCGCACCTCGGCAATGTATGTCATTATGCATTACATTTGGAACAAGGTGCGCTCCAAATTGCGCAAACGGATTCTGGTGGTGGACGAGGCTTGGGTGTTGATGCAAAGCGAGGACGGCGCGTCCTTTTTGTACGGCCTGTGCAAACGGGCAAGAAAATACTGGCTGGGAGTAAGTACCATCACTCAAGACGTCGCCGATTTTATGCGTTCCAATTACGGCCAGCCGATCATCACCAACTCTTCCATTCAAATTCTGCTCAAACAATCGCCGGCCACGATTGACGTGGTGCAAAAAACTTTCAATCTCACCGAGAGGGAAAAGGGGATGCTCTTGGAAGCAGAGATCGGAGAGGGATTGTTTTTCGCCGGGCAAAAACACGTGGCCATGAAAGTGGTCGCCTCTTACGTTGAGGACCAAATTATCACCACCAACCCCGAAGAACTGGAAAAAATCAAGCGGGCGAAGGAAGAAATCCGAAAAAGCGCGGCGCAAGTGGCCGCCAAAGCGGCCCCGCCGCCGGAAATCGTCAATCGTGGCGGCACTTCATCCGGAGGAATTCCGTCCGCAAACGGCGGCAGCCCGGCAGTACCACCGGAAGAAACAAAGCCCGGATAGACCGGTGGCAAAGAGCAAAAAATCCGCGCTTAAAGCGCGGATTTTCGGACATTAAAAAACGGTTAAGCGGGCCTGACCACCACCCGCCGGTCGGCGTCGCACCCGCGGCTTTCGGTGGCCACGTCGCAACGCGCGGACAACTCCATATGCACAATCCGGCGCTCGTAAGAATTCATCGGGGGCAGGGAAATTTCTTTGTTTTCCAACGCCGCATCATCGGCGGCGGAAAGCGCCAGCTGGCGCAGATAATCTTTTCTTTTCTTCAAATAACCGTTAACATCCACATCAATAAAAACCGCCTCTCCGGCGACCTTGCGCGCCATTACCCGCAAAAGATGCCGCACCGCCGATAAAGTTTCCCCGTTCGGGCCGATTATCGCCGCCGCATCCCCGGTTTTGATTTCCACTTCCATAACACCGGCATCAGACAGATTGACGGCAATTTCCGCAGCAGCGTCAACCTTTGCCAACAGGTCCCGCGCAATTTTTTTAATTTCTTCAGAAGTGATTTTTTTGTCGTTCATATTTTTATCAATTTTAACCGTTTTTTTTCAAAATGTAGTATTGCTGGCCGACGGAAAAAATCCCGGAAGCGATCCAGTAAAGCCCCAGCGCGGACGGTAACGCCCAAAAGATCGCCACCGTTACCGCCGGAAAAACATATATCGTTTGCTTTTGCATCATTTCCGCAAATTGTTCGCTCTGGCTTTTTTCTTTGTCGCCGGCGGCGGAAACGGGAGGCATCATCATTTTTGCCTGGACAAATTGCAAAACTCCGGCGGCAACGGCAAACGCCGGGAACGAAGCCGCCAGATTAATGTGGTCCAAAAACATCGGATCCACCGACCCGGAATTGGAAACAAACCCGTAAAGCATCGCCAGCGATTCGTCCTTAAACCCGTCCCAAAAGACGCGGTAAAGCCCCCACAAAACCGGGATTTGCACCAGCAGAAGCAAAAATCCGCTTAACGGATTAACCTTGTTCTCCCGCCAAAGCGCCATCATTTCCAGCGCCTGTTTTTCTTTGTCATCTTTATATTTTTTTTGGATATCTTTCATTTTGGGTTGGATGCGCGCGGTCGCCTTTTGCACGCGGATCGCTTTGGCGGCCAGCGGATAAAGCAAAATCCGGATCGCCACCGTGAGCGCGATCACCGCAAAACCGAAATCCCCCAGCCAATGGTAAAAAAGAATCAATACGTTGAAAAGAGGTTGGTAGATCAATGCGTCAAAAATATTCATAAGAGTTAATTAAAAACCGGATTAAACGGATTGCGGCGGCAGAAGCCGGCTTTTTGCTAAAATTTTTTCCATTTCCGCCGCCAGCTCCCGGTAAGTTTTTTTCTCCGCGCCAGGGCGGGCAATGACGGCACAATCAAAACCGGGGATGACCCGCCCCATAAGTGCGGCGGAGGCGGCGCGGAGGCGGCGCTTGACCAAATTGCGCACCGGGGCCTTTTTTGAAACCCGCTTGGACACCACAAAACAAAAACGGGCGGCAGGCAGATCGTTTGCCGCCGCTCGGAGAGACAGCGCCGCCCCGCCGGCGGCAATTTTGCCGGCAAGAGCCCGCTTGACATCTTTTTCTTTTTTCAGGCGATTCTCCGGCGGCAACATTTTATTCTCAAAAATTAACAAAATCTTAAACCGAGAGTTTTTTTCTGCCTTTCGCCCGGCGCGACTTCAAAACCCGCCGGCCACCGACGGTCTTGGAACGTTCGCGAAACCCGTGCGTTTTACTTCTTTTTCTTTTTTTAGGCTGATAAGTTACACTCATATTGTTGATTGATTATTTTGGAATTATCACGCATTCATTCTACATTAAAAATCCAAAAAGGCAAGAGTCGGAGAGGCAACCACTCACTGAGTCCAAAATTCGGATTCTCTGGAAAAGGTCTAACCCTCGCGAGAACGCGAGGGTTAGACCTTTAAACCTTTAAAATACAAATACCCAGCGAGTGAACCCGGAGAGGATGGCCGCAAACAAGCACCGGCATTCTCCGGCCCGCTTGCAAAAAAAAATAAAACTGGCGATAATTGTCAATAGCGCTTATTTTAATGTTTTATCCACATTTTACCCATACTTTTCCACATTTTATCCACCATTGGAATCGCTTGCCGTTTTTGTTTTTTTGTTTTATAAAAACACTTATTCCAGCCTATAATTTCAAATTTTTGCCAGAAAATTTTCCTCTGGACGATAAAATCGGCAAAAAATTTCCCGGACGCACGAAATTTTCGGCAAGTCCGATAAAATTAATTTTCGGGTTACAATGAAGTTGTTAAATAATTGATCATCTTAAATAATGGAAACCCAAAATATAAACAATGAAAAAATCTGGCGGACGATTTTAGCCCAAGTGCAGTTGAGCGTTTCTCCGGCAATTTTTGCGACATGGTTTAAATCAACCAGCATTATTTCCATGGAAAACGGGGAAGCCAAGATCGCCGTTCCCAATTGTTTGGCCAAGGAATGGCTTGAACAAAAATACCGCAAGCAAATGATTGTTTTTTTGCGGGAGTTTGACGCCTCAATCCGGGAAGTTTTTTTTAAAGTCCAACAACCGCCAATCGACAAAAATATTTTTTCACGGGCACGGCAACCCGGTGGCGGACAGTTGGGGCTTGATGAATTCAAATTCAACAAGGAGACAAATTTAAATCCGAAATACCGTTTTGATTGTTTTATCGTGGGGCCGCACAACGAATTGGCGCATGCGGCCGCGGCCGCGGCCGCAGAAAAACCCGGCCAAACCTATAATCCGCTATTTATTTACGGCGGGGTTGGCTTGGGAAAAACCCACCTCTTGCAGGCAATCGGCAATAGAGTTGCTCACGATTTTCCCGAAAAAAAAATCCGTTATGTTCCCACGGAAAAACTAACCACCGAAATCATCAACGCCATCCGCAGCGGCACCATCCAAGATTTGCGCGCCAAATATTTGGACACCGCGGTTTTTATTATTGACGACATCCAGTTTATTTCCGGTAAAGACAAAACCCAGGATGAATTTTTTTATCTTTTTAACACCCTCTACAACAAAAACCTGCAAATCGTTTTGTCATCCGACCGGCCGCCAAAAGCGATCACCGAACTTTCCGACCGTCTGCGCTCGCGTTTTGAAGGGGGAATGATCGCCGACATCAGTTTGCCGGATTTTGAAACAAGGATGGCGATCCTGAAAGAAAAATGCCAAGTTATGAAAATTGATTTTCCCGATGAAATTCTGTCGGCAATCGCCGATACCATCCAAAACAACGTGCGGGAACTTGAGGGCGCCCTAACCAAGATCGCCGCGCATTTCAAATTAAAAAAAGAGTCGCCAACTCCCGAAATTTGCCGTGAAATCCTGTCGGCGATTAACCCAAAAAAAGTGGTTGGTTTTAAAAAAATCATCCAAGAAACCGCCACTTTTTATGAAATTAAAGAAAAAGATATTATTTCCGATTCGCGAAAAAAAGAGATTGTCGTTCCGCGGCAAGTGGTAATGTATCTCTTAAGAAACGAGATTAACGCTTCATTTCCTTTTATCGGCCGAAAAATGGGAAACAAAGATCACACCACAGTGATGCACGCCTATAAAAAAATCTCTTTAAAAATAAAAGAAGATTCGTCTTTTTCGGAAGAAATAAGCTTATTAAAAAATAAGATCTACAGCGCCTGATTTTATTTTTAAGATGTGTAAAAGGTGTTAATCAACTCCCAATAAAAACAATAATAACTTCTTAATAAAAGATGAAAAATAAAAATAAAAAAATCTGCCGGGAAAAAATCACCGGTTTTCCACAAATAATTAAACTATTATCACTATCAAAACCGCAACCTTAAAATAAGCCTATTGTGGTAATTATCCACCATAACTAATAATGATAATATTTAAAATAATAAACAATTAATAAAATTAATAAAAATGAAATTTAAAATTTTACGGGAAAAAATCAAACAAGCGGTGAGTGTTGCTGAAAAAATTACCGGAAAAGACACATCGTTGGCGATTTTGGGAAATATTATGTTAAAAGCGGAGGATAACCGTCTTTCCGTTATTGCCACTAATTTGGAAACCGGAATAATTTGGGATTTATTGGCAAAAACGGAAACCGCCGGCAGTGCGGTTTTATCGGCGGGGATATTTTCCGGCTTAATTTCTTCCTTACCGGGATCAACATTATTGATTGATAAAAAAAATGATACCATATCGGTAATTGATGGAAAAACAAAATCAAATTTAATTAGTTTGCCGCCGGAAGAATTTCCAACACTTCCGGTGATTGACGGCGGAGATTATTTTACCGTTCGTGCCGATGTTTTTTGTCGGGCGTTAGCGCAAGTGGCGGGTTTTAGCGGAACTTCGTCGGTTAAACCGGAAATAAACGGTGTTTGTGTGGTAATTAATGGTGATAATATTAAAATTGTTGCTACTGACAGTTTTCGTTTGGGAGAAAAAAAGATATCTGCCGCCGGCAAGGGCGGGTTATCCAAGGAATATTCAATAATTTTACCGGCAAGGGCGGTGCGGGAAATTATGATGGTGTTTGGCGGGATTCAAAAAAATATCATTATTTATTTATCCGACAATCAAATAATGGTTGATTTTTCGGATGACGAGGGTGGAGACCGGTCACGGATACGTTTTACGAGCCGTTTAATTGATGGTGAATTTCCGGATTATCAGGCAATTATTCCTGATTCGCACAGCGCTCAGATCGGCTTTTTAAAAAAAGAGATTCTTTTCCAATTAAAACCGGCGCAAATTTTTTCCGGGAAAAACAGCGAAATAACAGTGGATGTTTCCGTAAAAGATAAAACCGCCAAAATTGCCAGCCGGGCCGCCGAATTTGGCGGCTATGAAGGTGAAATGGAGTTGATTACCGCTGACGGAAAAGATCTTTCAATTGTCTTTAATAATCGTTTTTTAATTGACGGATTATCGGCGATTACCGGCGATGAGTGTTTTTTTGAATTTTCAGGGGATGATGGCCCGGCGCTTTTACGCACAAAAAATGATGATGATTTTATTTATATAATAATGCCGATCAAGAAATACTGATTTTATTCATCCACCAGAATATTCCGGGGATCTGCCCCGGAATGGTTTATTTAACCAAAAAACATCCCAGGAAGGAATTACGGGGTATTTTTTGGGGAGGGGATTATGGTTTGTTGAAATATTCTTGAGGTTGGCTTGCCAGAATTTTTTCCATAAAAGTGTGAAATATCGGTCCGGCAACCACTGAACCCGGCTCTCCTTTAATTATTGCATTATTGCTGTTTCCCGCCCATACGCCGGCGGCGATTGACGGGGTATAACCGATAATCCAGCCGTCTTTGTAGTTGCTGGTGGTGCCGGTCTTGACCGCGACTTGGTGGTTGGGAAAATAAAGCGGCGAATTGGCGCCGAAAATATAGGCGCGGGCGTTGTTATCCGAAAGAATGTCACTAATAAGATTAGCGCTGCGCTGGCTTAAAACTTTTTGCGGAGTTTTATTGTTTTTGTAAATGGAAAATCCGTTACCATCCTTAATGTCAACGATTCCTGCGGCCGGCATACGATAGCCTTCGTTGGCAAAAATTCCATAAGCGGAGACCGTATCCAATAAGGTAACTTCACCGCCGCCAAGCACCAGTGCCAAGCCGTAGAATGATGCCGGATTATTAAGAGTGGAGATTCCCATTTCCCTGGCCTTGGCAATACTATCGTTAAGCCCGGCCATTGAATTTAAAACTTGCACTGCCGGCACATTAAGCGATCCGGCCAGCGCCCGGCGAAGGGTTACCGGTCCCTGGAAGGTACCGGTATAGTTTTGGGGGCAATATTCTATTCCTCCCCATTTGCCGAAACATGTGGGGGTATCATTAACGATGCTGGTATCGGAATACCCCTTTTCAAACGCGGTAGCGTAGACAAAGGGTTTAAACGACGATCCCGGCTGGCGTCCGGGGTGCATGGTGGCAACATTGTATTGCGGATCAAACAGACAATCAACTCCCGGCGAGCAGTCTTCGGGATAGGGGTCGTCATAATAATTGCCGGTGCCCACGGTCATCGCTAAAACCTCTCCGTTTTTTGGGTCCAATGCGACCAGCGCCGCGTTGTGTGCGTAATAACGGTAATTGTTTTTGACGCCGTCGCGCACCACTTGTTCGGCGGTTTGTTGCATGTTCCAATTAAGAGAGGTGATCACCGTCAGTCCGTTTTCTTCCAAATATTGGCGGCCATATTCTTCCTCCAGTTGCTGTTTGATCCAGAGGGTAAAGTAGGGGGCCTTCATTTCGGTCTTTTTTTCAACAAACGCGACCGTTTCCTTTTTGGCGTCTTCGGCTTCCTGCCGGCTTAAATATCCGTCTTCGGCGGCCCGATCCAATACATAATTTTTGCGAGCCATTAAATCGTCAAAATGAGTTGGATAATAAGATGGCGACTGGATTAAAGATATCAAAGTTGCCTGCTGGGCTAGATTTAGTTCGTTGACGGGTTTGTTGAAATAATTGATACTGGCCGCCCCGACACCGTAAGTGTTTTGACCGAAGGGAACCTGGTTTAAATACCACTCTAAAACATCGTCTTTTTCGTAGCGGCGGGTGAGCTCAATGGCCATCACGATCTCGCGGATCTTCCTTTCGGCGGTTTTTTCGTTGGTGAGAAAGGTGGAGCGAATCAATTGTTGGGGAATGGTGGATCCGCCGGTAATTCTGCCGGTTTTAAAATAAGTCAAAAAGGAGCGGGTAATTCCCTCAATATCAATGCCGATGTTGTTTCTGTAAAAATTTTTGTCTTCGGCAGCCACGGCCATTTTTTCCATTGAATCCGGGATGGAGGCAAGATCGGCCCAGTTGCGTTTTTCTTCGCCGTAGATTTCGTAAAGAAGAATTGCGCCGGTGCGGTCGTAAATTTTGGTGGATTGAATGTTGTTTTTTTCCGAAAATTTTTCCGGCCGGGGAAGATCGCGCGTGTAATAAATGAAGACCATTCCGGCGAAAACGGCGCCGGCCAGTGCTAAAACGGCGGCGACCGCAAAAAGCCGCCCCAAGAAAACACCGAGCCTGCGTCTCCCGACGCCGTTCTTTGCAAAAAAAGATTTGAATTTTGACATTTTGGGATATTTAAATTAAAAAACCTTTGTGCGGATGATTTATTATTGTAGAATGAAATAATATGGAAATAAACACCGATCCGAAAAAAATCGCCGAAATTATGTCTCGCGGAATGTTTGAGGCAGTTGATCGCCGCGAATTGGAAAAGAAGCTGGCGTCCGGGAAAAAATTGCGCGTCAAATTGGGCATTGACCCCACCGCGCCGGATTTGCATCTGGGGCATGCGGCGGTTTTGCGCAAATTGCGCCAATTTCAAGACCTTGGACATCAAGCGGTTTTGATTGTGGGCGACTTTACCACCCTGATCGGCGATCCGTCGGGAAGGTCGGCCTCGCGCCCGCAAATTGACGGTGTGCAGATTCGGGATAACATGAAAGATTATATCAATCAAGCCGCCAAAGTGCTTGATGTTGAGAGCGCCGAGGTTCGCTATAACAGTGAATGGTTTTCCCCCAAGCCGATGCTGTTTTTGATGGATTTGGCAAAAAGATTTACCGTGGCCCGATTGATTGAGCGCGAAGATTTTCAAAAAAGGCTGAGTGCCGGCATGGATGTGAGTATGCTGGAGCTTTTATATCCGCTCCTGCAAGGATATGATTCGGTGGCGGTGGCCGCCGATGTGGAATTGGGCGGTTATGACCAGCGGCTGAACATTCTTTTTGGAAGAAAAGTCCAGCGGTCGTTTGATTTGCCCGAACAGGACGCGGTGTTTTGTCCATTGTTGCCGGGAATTGACGGTGGAAAGAAAATGTCAAAATCTGCGGGTAACTATATCGGTTTGGGGGAAAAGCCCGCCGAAATGTTTGGCAAAATAATGAAAATCGCCGATGCGTCAATGTGGGATTATTTTGAGATGCTCACCGATACCGGCTTGCCGGAAATTCAAAAATTGAAAAATGGCGTTGAGAGCGGAAAACAGCATCCGCGCGATGTTAAAATGATGCTGGCACACAAAATCATTTCGGGTTTTAACGGCGGAGATGCCGCGGATTCGGCCCAAAAAGAGTTTATCCGCGTAACGCAAGGGGGAGATTTGCCGTCGGACGTTCCCGCGGCGGAGATTAAAGAAAAATCGCTCAACATTCCCGATTTACTGGTCGGTTTGGGGGCGGTTAAGTCAAAGGGGGAAGCGCGGCGGCTGTGTGATCAAGGCGGAATAAAAATTGACGGTGTTGTCAAGAACGATTGGCAAGAAATGATTGAAATAAAACCGGAGATGGTGGTGCGGGTCGGTAAAAACAAATTTTTCAAGGTGAAATAATTGTTGATAACCGTGTGGACAAGCTGTTGGTGGATACTGGAAATCTTGTTTAAGAACTGTTAAAAACCGCGGGTAGGCCGCGGCTTTTGTTTTTGCTTGGTGTCTAACCGCCCGCGATTACCCGGGGGCTAGATTCTGGAAATCCAAAATTACAGATTCATACTGCGAATCAAATAAGTTGCCGCAATGGACAGCGCGTCGGCGGCATCATCGGGCTTGGGAATTTCTTCCAGCCGCAGAATTTTGCGGATTTCGCGCTGGACGTCTTTTTTGTCGCTTTTGACAAACCCGGTGACGGTCATTTTTACTTCAATGGGCGTGTAGCGGTAGACCGGCAGGCGTTTTTTGGCGGCGGCCAACAGGATCACGCCTTGTGCTTGCGACACCGGCACGATGGTTTTGGCGTTTTTGAAAAAAAACACGTTTTCCATTGCCAGCGCGTTGGGCCGATATTGGGCGATAACGCGGTTTAAATCCAGATGGATTTTATTGAGCCGGTGAGGGAGCGCCATCTCGGGCTTGGTGTCAATCGTGCCGTAGGCGACGCACTTTAATTTTGACGCCTTGTCGCCGATCGGCGACACCAGCCCGAAGCCGGTGGTGGCCAGACCCGGATCAATTCCAAGAATTATCATAAATGTAAAATGTAAAAATCAAAAATCAAAATGACAATGCAAAATTTAAAATTGTCAAATTCAAAGTAATTTCATTATACGCCCGCCCGCCCTTATTGCCCACCTTGACAAAATTTCTAAAATATGCTTATATAATTCCAGCACAAAATTTAAAATTAAAATTTATAAAAGGGTTTATTTTACATTTTTGGGAATAGAAAAGAATTGGAGTGATAAATGTGTTCCCTGAAATTAAACCGGAACTGAAGGGTAGATATTCAGAGGAAGCATTGCCCTTAAAAACAATAGACATCCATCAGATTGCAGGTAGTGCCGTGGCAGAGATTACATATTTTTTGTTATCAAGCCATTTTCTTTATGTGGAATTTTATGATGGCTTGAGGGCGTATAATGCGCGGATTACACATTTGGCGCAGAGGCCAAATAGCGATGGGAGGTTTTTATATTATGTTGACCGGTGGAAAATTGATCCCATTGTTTTGGTTTCAATGATCATAAATAACGCGCCATTTGAAGATAAAAGGGTGTGGAATTAGCCACCCCTGTTTTTTTAGCGTAAAATAAAACTCCGCAGGCGCGGAGTTTTTGATCGGTAATTATCAATTATCAATTATCAATGATAAATGATAGGGGGTTAGTCTTTTAAATTGGAATAGACTTCCTGGACGGAGTCGTTGTCGGTGAGCTTTTCAATGAGTTTTTCGTTTTGTTCCCTGATTTTTTCGTCGCCGGCCACTTCTTCTTTGGGCATCCATGCCAGCGAAAAGGATTCCACTTTGATGCCTTTTTCTTCCAGCGTTTTTTTGACGACTTCGGCGTTTTCGGGCGCGGTGCGCACTTCCAATATGTTCTCAAACCAATAAATATCGTCGGCGCCGGCTTCAATGGCGTCCATTTCCAGCGATTCTTTGTTCTGTTTGTTTTCGGGCTGGTCTTCCAGTTTGACAATCACCATTCCCTTGCGTTCAAACATCCAGCGGACGGCGCCTTCGCCGACCATCTTGCCGTTGTTTTGGTTCAAAATGGTCTTAACATCGTTGACGGCGCGGTTTTTGTTGTCGGTGATGCCTTCAACCAGCAACGCCACATTCCCCGGACCGTAGCCTTCAAAGAGAAAATCATAGAAAATCTCGCCCTCTCCGGGGCCGGTGGCGCGGGCGATCGCGCGCTCAATGTTGTCTTTGGGCATATTGATGCCCTTGGCCTGATCCAGCGCCATGCGCAGGCGCGAATTTATTTCGGGATTGGCGCCGCCCTCCTTGACGGCGACGGTGATCAGGCGCACCATTTTTGAGAACGCCGCGCCTCGTTTTTGGTCGGCGATACCCTTGGCGTGGGCGATGGTTTTGGCGTGTGAGTGTCCGGACATAGTAATAAAAATTTTTAGTTTTCAATTTTTCCCGCCATTGCGGGATCCCATGTCTGTGGGCAAGCTTCAAACATCAAAAAAATGCCGAAAAGTTGAAATTGAAAATAAAAAAGGAATTATTTAAGACGGGTTATGGCGATAATCGGCGCCAACAAAAAACTATCGCAAACGGTGTCTGCGTTAACGGGCTTATCCTATAACAAAAAGCCGTTTTGGTCAATGGCGGGCGGGGGCTTGACAAGAAAAAGCAAATATACTATAATGCACGAGTAATCAAAAATACCTCCAAACGCCCCGCCAAGACGGGGCAAACGAGAATCTCGGGATTGGGAGTCTGGAATTTTTTACGATGGGTGCTCCGGCTGCGGCGGGAACATACCTCGGGAAATTCCAAAAATTGGGCGCAGAACCAATTTGACTCCCGATCCCGGGATTTTTATTCATCCGCCAGAATACCCCGGGGCAAAGCCCCGGGGATGAATGGCGGGGAATCAAACTTTTCCGATCGCGTAACGTAGCGGAGCGTCGGATACGTCGGGGTTCTGCCCCGGCGTAGTTTATTTAAATTTTGAATTATTTTTCGGCAACTCTTTGCAATTCTTCAAGGGTAGTGATTCCTTGGGCGACCTTGATCAGCCCGTCCTGGTAGAGCGTGAGCATTCCCTTTCTTTTTACAATCTCCTTGATCCCCGGAATGGTGGGCGTGCCCAGCACGTAAGCCTGCAATTCATCATCAATCTTGAAGGCTTCGTAGATGCCCACGCGTCCGCGATAGCCGGTGTTGGCGCAATACCGGCATCCTTTGGCGCGCGCGATTTTCAATGTGTCGTCAATCTCCGGAAGGGCAACTCCCTTTTTCGCCAGATCCGGCGCGGCGCCGGCGAGCCCTTCCCTGATTTCGGCCAGTTCCTCTTCGGAGGGAGGTTCCTTGACGGCGCACTTTTCGCAAACGCGACGGACCAAACGCTGGGCGACGGCCATATTGATCGCCGGTCCAATATTGAACGGTTTGGCGCCCAAGCTGATCAGGCGCGGAATGGCGCCGATCGCGTCATTGGTGTGCAGGGTGGAGAACACCAAATGGCCGGTGAGCGCGGCCTGCAGAGCGATGTCCACGGTTTCCAGATCGCGGATTTCCCCGACCAGAATCACGTCCGGGTCTTGGCGCACGATGGCGCGCAATCCGGAAATAAAATCATAGCCTTTGTCGGGCTCCACCTGGGTTTGGGAAATTCCTTCCAAATGATATTCAATCGGGTCTTCAATCGTGACGATTTTCACTTCCGGGCTCTGCAGTTTTTTCAGGAACGCGTAGAGGGTAGTGGTTTTGCCCGATCCGGTGGGGCCGGTCACGATGATCATTCCGTTGGGGCGTTTTATCTGTTCCAGAAACATATCATAGAGATCTTTGCGCAAGCCTGCCTCTTCCAGCCCGATTAGGCTTTTCGGATTCAAAATTCTCATCACCACCGAGTCGCCGTATTCGGTGGGAAGGATTGAGGCGCGGATTTCCACGGAATTTTGGCCGGCGGCGATGGAAAAGCGGCCGTCCTGCGGCCGGTTGCTCACATTAAGCTTCATTTCGGAAAGCAGTTTCACGCGCGACACCAGCGCTTCGTAAGTTTTTTTATCAAAGGTGACGACATCCTGCAAAACGCCATCCAGCCGCACGCGCAGTTTGGCATCGTTTTCCTGGCCCTCAATGTGGACATCGGAGGAATCAAAAACAATGCCGCCGGCCAAAATGATCTCAATGATTTGGGTGACGGTGTTGTCGGGGTTGGCGAGGGTTCCTTGAATTTTGGCGCGGAACTCGTCCAAACCGAGCAAGTCAATTTTCAGCGAATCAATGAGTCCCTGCGGCAGAGTGATTTTTTGGGTGAGCTTTTGAGCGATTGCCATAAATATGCAAGAATAGAAATGAAGATGATTCTTCAAATTATCCCACTCTCGGGGAAAAGTCAATTTTGCCATGGGAAATAAACGACAGAGATACCGCGTTTTATCGCCGGCGCAAACAAAAAAAATAGGGTGTCTGCTGGCGAAAGAAATTTTGCGCGCCGGCGCGGGCGGCGCGGCGCGGGCGTTGGCGTTGTCCGGCCGGTTGGGCGCGGGCAAAACCAATTTCGTCCAGGGATTCGCGCGCGGGCTGGGCGTTAAAGAAGCGGTGGCCAGCCCGACGTTTGCGATCATCAAAAAATACGGCTTGCCGCCCGCTTCCGGGTTTAAAAATTTTTATCATATTGATTGCTACCGATTGGTTTCCGGGCGGGAACTGGCGGTTTTGGGGGCGGCAAAAATTTTCGGCGATCCGGAAAACATTGTGGCGGTGGAATGGCCCAAAATCGCCGCCGAAATTTTGCCTCGCGGGACGGTGGCGATCAATTTTGAGATTGTCAGTGAACGAAGCCGCGACATTGAGTTTGATTTTTAATTTCTCCGCTTCGGCATCGGCCGTTTGGCGCTCTCAATTATGAAAAACAAAAATTTTGTGGTGATTGACGGAAATTCGGTAGTCCACCGGGCGTTCCATGCCATGCCGGCGCTTACAAACCGGAAAGGAGAGCCGGTGGGGGCGGCGCACGGTTTTTTCCTTGCGTTGTTGCGGGCGATTGAAGATTTCCGCCCCGATTATCTGGCGGTTTGTTTTGACACCAAGGGCGGCACTTTCCGTGAGAGGTCGTTTGCGGGATATAAGGCCCAGCGTCCGGCGACGCCGCCGGAGTTGATTTGCCAGTTGGAAGCAATCCAATCTTTGCTGGCCGCGGCGGGCGTGGCGGTGTTCGCGATGGCGGATTTTGAGGCCGACGATCTGATTGCGTCGGTGGTGGCCGCGGCAAAAACGGAGAGCCGGGACATTGATTTTTTCATTTTGACGGGGGATTACGACAGCTTGCAGTTGGTGGACGGGCGGGTGAAGGCGTTTATCGTAAATCGCGGGGTAAAAAATGCCGTCATTTACGATGCGGACAAAGTGAAAGAAAAATTCGGCGTATCGCCGGCGCAGATTCCGGCGTTGAAAGCCCTCGCCGGGGATGCTTCGGACAATATCCCCGGCGCGCCGGGGATCGGCCCCAAGGCGGCGGTGGAAATTTTGTCAAAGTGCGGCACGCTGGAGCGGGCATTTGCCGAAATTGAAACTTCGCCGGACGGTTTTTGTTTTGGCGCGGGGAAGCACGGAGAAAATTTGAAAGACATTCTTTTGCGCCATAAAAAACAAATTTTCAATTTCCAAAAATTGGCGGCAATGATGGCCGATGCTCCGCTCGGGGCGGTGTTGGGAAAGTGCGACTTTAAAAATTTTTCCGCGGTGGGCGCCCGCGCCGCGCTATTGGAGAGAGGGCTTGCGGGGATCGCCAAGCGCCTGCCGGTCGCTGGGGCGGGGGTTAACCGAACCTTGTTTTGATTTTTTTGCACCGGCGCCGGATTTTTATGTTATAATAAAACCGTTGAAATCAACTCGTTGAAACGGAATTGCCGTTTCCAGCAAAAATGAATTTTATTGATTTTGTCAATCTGTTCGCATTGGCCGGAAAGCTCCTGTTTTTTTTGGCGAATGTGGTGGGGTTGCAATTGATCTTGTGGGCCTCGGCGGCGAATTGGCGCACAGTTTTCGGGAGAATGTTTTTAGCCGGCATTCTTTTTGTTTTGCTGTGGATGGACGCCGATTTCTTGAGTTCGCATGCAAGCGTGCTGTTTTCTTCCTCTGCGGCCGCGGTGGCGGCCGGGGGGTTTCGTGCCGTTTACGTTTTGATGGCGGTGTTCTTTGCCGCGTTCTACGTTTTCGCGCTGAATTTTCCCGGTGCTAATCCGCTGGATGCGGGCCGCCGCCGTAAAAGCAATTTTGCGCTGGCGTTGTGGGCGTTTTTGGGCATCGCGTCCTTTATGCCGTTGGTGGTCCGTGAAGCGGTTATCGGCGGCGCCATTCCGGTCGCGGCGTGGATTGTTCCCGGGCAATTGTTTTGGCTTTATGTTGTTGCTGCCGCTGTGTCGTTGGCGCTTTCATTTTTGGAATTATCGCGCAACCGCCGCTTTGCCGATGCGCAGAATCGGCAAAAAATCGGTCCGGTGGCGCTTTCGGCGGGGACTTTTGGAATTTTCAATTTGATTTTCAACGTTATCGCGCCGGCGCTGGGGGAATTTTGGGGATATGTCGGTTTTTTTGCGATGCCGGCAAATTACGTCATTACCATTTTGCTGGGATACGTCGTTTACCGCGCGGTGCACGACAAGCTTTTCGGCATCAAAATCATTTTGGTGGAGGTGTTCGTCGGGTTGATGGGCGCCAGCTTGCTGGCCCTGCCGATCTTTCTTGAATTGTTGTGGCAGAGAGCGTTGATGCTGGTTTTGTTCGTTCTTTTTTGTATTTTCGGGTATGTCCTGGTGCAAAGCACGGTCAAGGAGCTTCGGGAGAAAGAAGAGCTTGAATTGAAGGTTGCCCAAAGAACGCGGGAATTGGAACGGGCAAAAATGAATTTGGAAGAATTAAATGCCGTCCTGGAAATTCGCGTACGTGCCCGCACGCGGGAATTGGAGCTGCTTAACCAAACATTGGAAGAAAAAATCGTTGCGCGTACCAACGACCTTGAATCGAAAATCAAAGACTTGGAAACTTTTCAAAAAATCACCGTTGGGCGCGAACTGAAAATGATTGAATTAAAAGAAGAAAACGCGCGCCTGCGCGCCCAAATTTCAAATCCCGGGCAAAACAACCATCAAAATAATGGATAAAGCAATCGATTCTAATAGCATCCCTTTGCCGCCGGCGAAGCAATCGCCGGAGGATCAATCTTCGCGCGAGTGCGAATTGGCCAAATTGAGCGAGATAAGGGCGCGCCTTGAGGAAGCCAATGGTGTTTTGGAGATTCGCATTAACGCGAAAACCAGAGCGTTGCGCGAACTGGCTGCCAATCTGGAAAAAGAAATGAAGGAGCGGACCGAGGAATTGCGGCGCAAAGTGGCCGAATCCGAAAATTCCCGCGTGGCCTTGATGAATATGTTGGAAGATATGGAAGATTTGCGCCGCCGCGCCGAAGAAGAGAGGGAAAAGACGATGGCGATCATCGCCAATTTTTCCGACGGATTGATGTTTTTTGACGCGCGCGACCGTTTGGCGCTGGTCAATCCGCGAATAGAAAATTATTTTTCCATCAATAAGGCGGAAAGTAAAAATATGATTGGCGGCCGGATTTCCGATATTATCCGCTTTGCGCCGATGTCGCCGTTGGGAGAAATTTTTGCCGGTTCCCTGGAACATATTTCCCGGCGGGAATTTTCTTTGAATGAGAAAACGGTTTTTGAAGCGAGCGTTCTTGAGGTTGCCGGCCGCGTTGGCAAGATTGGCACACTTTTGATTATCCATGACATCAGCCGGGAAAAAATGGTGGAAAAAATGAAAACGGAATTTGTTTCCATTGCGGCTCACCAGTTGCGTACCCCGATTTCGGCGATCAAATGGACACTGAGAATGATTTTGGACGGGGATCTTGGTCCGATCAATGACGAGCAGAGGGAGTTTTTGGACAAAACCTACAAATCCAATGAACGAATGATCAATTTGATCAATGATCTTTTGAATGTCACCCGGATTGAGGAGGGGCGGCAGGTTTACAACCCGGTGGTGGCCGATATTGAAGAAGTTATCCGCGGCCTGGTCTCCAACTATGAAGATATGGCCCGTCAAAAAAATTTGCATTTGACGTTTGAAAAGGCCGTGCCGGTCATCCCCACGGTAAAAATCGATCTTGAAAAGATCAAGCTGGTAGTTTCCAATCTGGTTGAAAATGCGCTCAAATATACGCCTGCCGGCGGTAAAATTTTCGTGACTCTCGGAGAGGAGGACGGCAATGCGATGGTTGAAGTTGCCGATACGGGCATCGGAATTCCCGCGGAACAGCAGGACCGCATTTTTACAAAATACTTTCGGAGCGCCAATGCAATCAAGGCAGAAACCGAAGGCACCGGATTAGGTTTGTTTATTGCCAAAAACATTGTTGAAGCTCACGGAGGGGAAATCCGCTTTGTCTCCGATCCCGGGCGAGCCACAAAATTTTCCTTCATATTGCCGCCGGCGGAATCTGATTGATAGCGCGATTTGCTTCTTTGGGCGCGGTGAGTTATAATCTTAGAAAAGACATGGAAAAAATTTTATTGATTGAAGATGAAGAGCTTATCATCAGACTCTTGAGCAAAAAGTTGGCCGCGATTGGTTACGATGTCTCGCTGGCGATGAATGGCGAGGAGGGGCTGGAAAAAATAAAGCAGGTTGTTCCCGATTTGATTTTGTTGGATATTGTGATGCCGCGCATGGGCGGGTTTGAAGTGATGGCGGAGATGAAAAAGGATGAAAAGATTGCCAATATCCCCGTGATCATCATTTCCAATTCCGGCCAGCCGTTGGAACTGGAAAAAGCTAAAGAGCTGGGTGCGGTCGATTGGTTGGTAAAAACCGAATTTGACCCCAAGGAAGTGGCGGAAAAGATTCAAAAATATATCAACAAAAACTAATCCATTCTGCCCATGGCAAAGAAAATTCTTATTGTTGAAGACGATAAATTCCTGCGGGAGCTTATCGTAAGAAAAATTTCCAACGAAGGCTACGATGTTTTGGAGGCGGTGGACGGTGAGCAGGGATTATTGCAGATCAAGGAAGGCCATCCGGACTTGGTGCTTTTGGATTTGATCCTGCCGGGGATTGATGGATTTGAAGTTTTGGCGCAAAAAAGAGAGGATCCGTTCATGGCGTCAATTCCGGTGATCATTCTTTCCAATTTGGGGCAAAAAGAAGATGTGGACAAGGGGTTGAGTTTGGGAGCCACGGATTACTTAATCAAAGCCCATTTCACTCCCGGAGAAATCATTGAAAAAGTGCGGAACCACCTTAAATGATTTTTCACGGCAAGGCGAATGTTGATTTTTCTTTACGGTGCCGACACTTTCCGCTTGCGTAGAAAGGCGCGCCAAATCATCTCCGAATACGAAACCCGCTCCGGGGGAGCGGATTTTGCGGTCTTTGATATGGACGAAAGCCGCCCGGCGGATTTGTCCGCGGCATTTTGGCAAACGTCTTTGTTTGGCGCCAAAAGGTTTTTTGTCGTCAAAAATCCGATCTCGCGAAAAGAAACCAAAGAAGCGCTGATCGTCGCCAGCGAAGGGATTGCCGCGATGCCCCACAATTTCTTGTTTTTGCAGGAGGGGAAAGTCTTAAAAACCGACCGTTTTTTGAAAGCAATCTGCAAATTGGGACAAGTGCAAGAATTCGCGCCGCTTGAGGGCACAAATCTTGAAAAGTGGATTATTGCCGAGTTTGCCGCCCTGGGACATTCGGAGGGCGGGACGCTCGCTCCGGCGCTGGCCGCGGCGATTGGCGGTGATCTTTGGCGGATGAGCGGCGAGATCGGCAAATTGGTTCACTTTGCCGGCGGAAAGGCGATTTCCGCCGCCGATGCGGCGAAGATCGTTTCTCCTGTTGCCGAGAATAATATTTTCCAAACGGTGGACGCCATCGCCGCCGGAAAGAAAAAAGAAGCGTTGCGAATGGTCCGCCGCCATACTGCCGCCGGCGATCATCCTCTTTATCTGCTGGCAATGATCGCGGCGCAATTCAGGAATTTGATTTTGGTTAAGCGGTGTCCCGCCGCCGGTGCGCGCGGGTTGGGGATGCATCCTTATGTTTTTTCCAAATCCGCGGCGCTTGCCCGCCGGTTTGACGGCGCGCGGCTTGAAAAAAGTTATGGCTTGATCTGGCAGGCCGATTTTGACATTAAAACCGGCAAAGTGGACGCCGCCGCCGGTTTGGATTTTTTGATCGCCAAGCTTTGATTGACGATCAAAACAAAAATCCTCCCGCGAACAGTCCGGGGAGGATTTGAAGTAATGATTGCGCATGCGGCCGTCAGGCGGATTTTTGCGCCAGTAATTTTGCCAGGCGGGATTTTTTGCGTGATGCGGAATTTTTTTTGATCAAGCCGGACTTGGCGGCCTTATCCAGCGCTTTGTAGATTGAAGGCAAAACGGCCTCCTTTTTGTCGCGATCGGATTGTGCGGCATTCGCGCGCGCGTCCTTTATCAGTATTTTCAGGTTGCGTTTGCGGGTTTTGTTTTCGGCGCGCCGCTTGATATTTTGGCGCAATGCTTTTTTTGCGGATTTGGTGATCGGCATATTTCAAATTAAAAGTTAAAAGCTAAAAAATAAAAACCACGACAAAATAAACTATATCATAGTTTTTGATTTTTGCAATACTTTGGCTATAATCACCGTATGACACCAAAATTAAGCTTTCTGAAAACCGTTGCCAAAAAGGTAATGCCGGAGTTTGCTGTCGGCGGTTATCACTTTCTGATGGCGCTGGCGGCGGCGGCTTATTGTCGGTTTCCGTCGCGCAAGATCAAGGTGATCGGCGTCACCGGTACCAACGGCAAATCAACTACGGCAATAATGATTGCCGCGATTTTGACGCAGGCGGGATTTAAGGTCGCGGTTTCTTCGTCAATAGAATTCAGGATCGGCGGCCGCGTTTGGAAAAATCGCTCCCGGATGACGATGCCCGGAAGGTTCGTCTTGCAAAAATTTTTGCGACGGGCGGCCGATGAAAACTGCCGTTATGCGGTGGTGGAAGTAAGTTCCGAAGGTATTGCGCAGCATCGCCACCGCTTTATCCGCTTTGAATCGGCTGTGCTGACCAACCTCACGCCCGAACACATTGAATCGCACGGCGGATTTGACAATTACCGCGCCGCCAAGGGAAAATTTTTTGCCGCTTGCCGCAATATTCACGTTATCAACGGCGATGATCCCAACTGCGAATTTTTTGCCGCGTTTCCGGCCGCCCGGCGGTATGTTTATGGAATCCGCCACAGTTTTTCCGACCGGATCGGCGCGAAAAAAATCACCGCTACCAGAGCGGAATTTTCTCTCGGCGGGTCGTCGTTTGAATCGGAAGGGGTTGCCTTTAAATTGCGCTTGCCGGGCGAATTCAATATTTATAACGCCTTGGCCGCGATTGCCGTTGCCCGCAGTCAGGGAGTGCCGCCGGAAGCCTGCCGCGCGGCGCTGGAAAGCATCGGCACCATTCCCGGCCGGATGGAGAAAGTTTTTGCCGGCGATTTTGAAGTTCTGGTTGATTATGCCGTTACCCCCGATTCCCTTGAAAAGGCCTATGAGACTGCCCGCCGGGGGCTGGCGGGTAAATTAATTTGCGTGCTGGGAGCGTGCGGCGGGGGACGGGATCGATGGAAACGGCCGGTGATGGGACATTTGGCGCAGAAATATTGTGACCGGGTCTTTGTTACCAGCGAGGATCCTTATGATGAAGACCCGGGCCGGATCATCCAAGAGATCGCTGATGCCGCGGCCAATGCCATCCGAATCACGGACCGTAAGGAAGCGATCCATCGGGCGCTTGCCGCCGCGAAGCACGGCGACCGGGTGATTATCACCGGCAAGGGGTGCGAAGACTCAATGTGCCTGGCCGCCGGCCGTAAAATTCCCTGGAGCGACAAAGATATCGTTTTGGAATATTTGGGAAAATCACGCTAGAAGACGGAAATTCAAAAAAACTGCGCCGATAAGGCGCTTTTTTGCGCGGTTTTTCTGTTTTTGTCAAATTAAAAATGTCAAGAATTATTGGCATTTTAATCTTGTTTTACCCTTGACAGGAAATCACTTTTGGGATAGAATGGAGGGCGTCATTATGAACAGGGCGGGTTTGGCACTCAAAAGGGAATTTGAGTGTTTCGCGAACAAAAACCCTAACCGCGGTATAGAAAGGCATCTATGTCCGATCAAATTCCATATGAGTATCTGTTTGAAGTTGTCCGGGTTTGGCCGAAGTTTGTTCATTTTCATTCTGGGAGCCGTTTATGGCTTGTCTCTAACGCCGCCTTTCGGCGGAGTTGAGGCACAGGAGGAAATGGCGCCGGAAAGCGCCGACGTTCAAGAACTGGTGGTTTACGGCGATGCCGCCGAATTCAAGTTTTGCGGCAAGATTTCCCGAGCGGTTTTTATTGAACCCAAAACGCCGACGGACATTTGTTCCAAGGCCGATGCCGCAAGCGCTTCCAAGGCGGCGGCACGGCGAATGAGAGTGGTTCTTACCGCCTATTCCAGCACCGTGGAGCAAACCGACAGCACCCCGTTTATTACCGCCAACGGCACTTATGTCCGCGATGGCATTGTGGCCAACAATGGCTTGCCGTTCGGCACCGAGATCCGCATTCCGGAACTGTTCGGCGAAAAAGTGTTTTCGGTGCAGGACCGGATGCACTGGCGCAAAGGGGGATACCAATTTGACATCTGGTTTCCCACCTATGAACAAGCCAAGAATTTCGGCGTCAAATACGCCTATGTGGAAGTTCTGGAAAAGTAAGCGCAACCATTGATTTCAAACAAAAAACCGCCCCGAATTTATGAAGGGCGGTTTTTTGTTTGAATTCCCGAGTGTGGTTTTTGCATGTAGGGTATGATTTTTGGGTTGCGGGGAAATCAAGGAGTGATATAATTAAAATATCGGGCGCGGCATTGGCGCCGGAAAAATATTTTGTTTCTCTATGGGAGGGAAGAAACCGTCAGAGAATAAAATTTATCGTTTGCGATTAGCTTTAATTGAAATATCGCCATAAAGATTGCCGGCTCTTTTGATTGCCGGTTTTGTTTTTCATCGGTCTTGCATTAAAAAAATAACAAAAAAATATGAAAACAGAAAAAAATGTTTTTGCGCGTTTGTTGGCGGCGGTTTGTGTTTTTGGATTTTTTGGCGTCTTATTCGCACTTCCCGCGCAAGCGGCCTTTCCCCAAGATCAGGCGGGGATTGCCGCCTATGTTAAATTAAGCGGCGTCAATCAAACAAGCTTTGACACCGCTTTGGATGATTTTTTTGATTCCACCGAACCGTCCGGCGATACTTATATGATCGGCGTCAAAGGATACCTTGTTGATGATCAGCCCTATGACCCCTATAATTATCAGTACAACAAAACCGACATTCACTTCTATCTGGGCGTTGACGGCTGGCTGGCGGCCTATCTCTTGAAAGACGATCCCGCCGCTAAAATCGTGAATTGGCGCCCCGGCGCGGAATTGAAAGATACTTTGCTCAAAGTCGCGCTTGAAGACGCGATTGCCAAGCTCGGCGCCGCGCCGACCGGAGAAATCAAATACCATGACTTCTCCGCGCCGGCATCGTCTAAAATGACCCTGGCAAAAGAATCAAGCCCCGCCAACGATCAAGACAGCGGAGGAAACCCAATCAATTATAACGAATTCTCCGCGATGATGAAGGGAACATTGAATCGTTTCTCATGGAGTGTGGAGGGAGTCGGAACCTCCTGCGGCGGCCATAGCTGGATGACGCCGGTTGATTTATTCATTGAGGGCGGCGACCCAATCGGCGGCGCCGGATGCTCCCGGTTTACCTACGGCGAGTATATTTATGCCCCGGAAAAATTCAACGATCAAAAAAGCCATATTGTGAGAATGAGCAAAAACCAGGGCGACAAAGGCGCGAACGGAGTGTTTGTCTTCATCTACGGCAATTAGCGAATTTGGCGCGGGGGGCGAAGATCAAAAACTAACAAAACAATATGACAAAAAAGCAAAAAATATGGCTGGCGGTTTTCGGCGCGATGTTTTTGGTGCCGGAGATCTTGTGGGGAGGGGTTGTGGGCAAATTTATTTACTATTGGCTACTAAACGGCGATGTTAGGGGGGGTATTCATAATTTTGCAATATTACCACTGCCGCAATCGGTTAACTTAACTAAATTTATCTACTTAATTGAATTTGTCGGTGTTGCGATTAGCTTTGTTTGCATCATCTTTTTTTATCACACGCAAAGAAAATTGTTAAAATTTTTATTAGGTGCTGTTTTGGGCTTATTGTTATTTGTTGCTTTATTTTATGTGGTGTTTGTCATTAGTATCGGCAATTTATAATGAAAAAGATAATGAAATCAAAGCTGAAATTTTTTGTATTTTTGTCTGTTTCGTTATCTTTATTTGCCTATTCGTGGGCGCAGGAGTTGCCCGAGATTGTCATCAATGATGCGGATGCGACCACCACGATTGATCTGGCAACCCCGCCCGCGGATTTTTTTACCGTTGGCAATCCATCGTTTCTTTTGCCCGATGAGATGGCAATTTGCCATGCCGACGAGAGGGAGGTGATTGATCTGGCAACTCCGCCGGAAGATTTTTTTGACGCGTCAGAAACCGACTTGCGCCTTCCCGATGAAGTAGCCATTTGCCGCGCGGACGAAAGATTCACGATTAATATGATTGCCCCGCCCGAAGAATTCTTTGATCCCACGCCGGAGGTAACCGACAAATTCGTCTATGTGGCGCTGGGGGATTCCTACCAATCCGGCGAAGGCGCGGGGAATTCTATTCAAGATTCAACCCAATATCTAAACGAAGCGTATGAGCAAGGCACATATACCGACACGTTGTTTTCCGGCAACGATTCCTGCCATCGCGCCCTGCAAAACTATGCCAAGATCAACAAAAACAAATTCAAGCCGGAATTGAATGATGAAGATATTATTTTGATTGATTTGACTTGCAGCGGCGCCAAGATTGAAACCGGCTCGCGCCCGCCGGTGGTGGGCGATATGGCCGGCAATCAAATTGCGCCCAACTCGCAGTTGCAACAGGCGCTGGACAAACTGGGCGAAGCCGGCCTGACCCCCGCCGATGTGGATTTGGTCACTGTCGGTATGGGCGGCAACGACGCCAAGTTTACGGATTTGGTTTATGCTTGCGTTTTGCCAAATATTTTGCGGCGAGCGTTGCAGGAATATCCGGATCCGCCGGCGGAAATTGAATTTTTGGCCGATCAATTCGCGACTTGCGAAAATTTTGACCGGTTTTTCGTTAACAGCCAAGATGCCATTAACAAACTCTATGCCAAAGAAATTTGGGCGCAAGATAAATTATTACAAACTTTTACCAACGCTCGTATTCTGCAATTGAATTATCCGAATATTTTACCGGAAAAATCAAAATCACCGTCGTGGTGTAGCGCTATTCGCAAGGAGGATATTGATTATGCACGTAGAAAAATAAAGAGTATCAATCAAAAAATTGAGGAAGCGTTTAGCAATTCCGCCGCCAACCCGCGCTTTGAATTCGTTAATGTGGAAAATTCTTTGGGGGATAATGCTTTGTGTCCGGCAAATGACGATAACGCGCTGGCCAATAATATCAAAGAAGCCAATTTTAATGCGGAGATTCGCCGTCTGCTCAATTTGGATGGCAACGGCGACGCGCAATCCCGCGCGCTGATTGATAATTTGGTTTCTGCTTATGGTGACTGGAAGAAGTGCTCCGTCCGGCATTTGGCGTATATTGTCGCGCCGGATTGGGCGCGTTTGCTAATCCAAGATTGTGATGCGGGAGGAGCATGGGAGAATGTTGTGTCAAATTCAGAGGGATATATTAGCTATATTAATGATCAGAAAAATAGGATTTTTTCCAATCTCGTAATAGCAAACAGTTTAAATGAAAGTTCTAGTATTCGCTTTGATAAATCTCAAGGCTTATTCCATCCCAATGCCAAAGGCCACGCGATTGCCGCGTGTAATGTTTTGTCCGCTTACAACAAGGCTTCTTCCGCGCATTGCTTACCCGTTGCCACGCCGCTTTTTGTTTGCCTTGCCAATGGCAATCCGGCGGGCAATATCCCTTTCAATGTGATTCCGGATGATCAAATTCGCATTGAGGCCGGCGGGTTCGGATTTGGCGAACCGGTGGCGATTTTGCTTCACTCAACGCAAACCAAGCTGGCTGAAGTTGTCGCTGATAGCAATGGCAATATTAATACGTTAATTACTTTGCCGTCAGCCGATCCCGGAGTGCACATTATTGAATTGAGGGGTAATGCCGCTTCCGGTGCGGCAATTGGCCAGGAGATTCGTATCAATTATCCCGGAGAACCTGCCAGCGATGGCGGTTATTCGGTCTATTTGCCCGGGTTCGATCCAAACATCGGCGATGATGAAGAGTTTGAAAAAGTGTTTATTGATTATGCGGACCAGACTTTCGGACCATATATTCCCGACGAGAATGGCGGCATATTGGTTCAGGTACCCCTGTTGGGTCAGGCCGGCGTAGTAAAAATTAAAGCGCACAGTGATGCTACCGGGAAAATTGTGGAAGAAACAGTCAAAGTTATTGACACTACTCCGCCGGAAATTTTTATTATTTCACCGCAATCCGGCCGGACTTATGTCAACAATCAAATTCTACCGCTTGATTTTCGGGTTGTTGACAACCAACCCGCGGACGATATTGTCCAAACTGAAATTTACTTGAACGGGGTTATTATTTCGGGGAATTCCGTTGATTTGTCATTGCAAAAAACCGGCAACCATCGGCTTGAAATCACCGCCGAAGACGAGGCGGGCAATATCGCTCGCATCGAATCGGATTTTGCCGTTTCGGCTGGTATTGGTTCAATTATCGCCAATATCGGCCATTATTATGATCTCAAAATGATTAAACTTTTATCAACGCGCAATGCATTGTTGGTGGCGGCCAAATCGTTAAAGCTTCAATTGGAGGCGCTTGACAAATTAGAACGGAGTGCCTTGCCGGTAACAACAAAAAATTCTTTGATCAAATTATCGCAGAAATCCATTAACCGCCAGATTGATGCATTGGTTGCTTTGGTTAATAATCTGCCGGCGAAATCGATCGATGCGCGCGCCAAAGAGCTTTTGGCTCACAGCTTGCGATACGTTAAAATCAAATAAATTAAAGCCAAATGAACAGAAAAAATAAAATCATCGTCGTTATCGTTTCAATCTTGCTGGTGGGTGCTTCTTTGTGGTATTTTTTTGCTGATGATTTGCTTCTCTTTATCCTTTCGCGCGTTGTTCCGCCGGCGGAGCCGATGCCGGCGGAACAACGGATGCCTTGCGGCGGCAATCCCGCCGGCTTTGTGGAGCTGGGGTCGCCGTATGAGGGTGGCAAAATTGCAGAATTTACTACTTCTGGAAATGAAATATATATTATCGCGAGAAAGTTTGAACATGCTGGAATATTCGGCTCATTCAGGGGTTCTACCGCTATTAATGTTGGTGATATTGATATTTTGCCGGCATATAATGAAAAACAGAATATTATTACAAATGCAACAAAAACAATCAGTATCAAAGAAAAGGATTACGGCACACTAACTTTGCCGGCGGGGAGGTATTGGTTGTGGTCAAGCTCCGGCGGGGATATTGTGATTTACAGCTGCGAAGAGGGTGGAGTGAGCGATCCCAAGCCGGTGCGGTAGTTCCACAGAGGATTTTCAGAGGGTTAGACCCTCTGAATTTTTCAAAAAATATGAACAAAAAATTGAAGAGAGTTCTGATAATCATCGGTTTAATTCTTATCATTGCCATAATCGGCATGGCAATTGCAATGTTTATGCTGTTTAAAGAATTTAAAGGAGTGGTTACTTCGTGGTCGCCGTCGGGGTTGGATTCTTTGCCGTGCGAGCCGAAAAGCCAGGTGGAGTTGGAGTCGCCGTATACCGGTGGGAAAACCGCTGAATTTTCA
>Ga0208462_1000376_pt1 | contig 48031 bp, 38 predicted proteins | sample AD_SCU001_MetaG_FD_184452 | JGI IMG/M metagenome (GOLD analysis project Ga0208462, IMG submission 184452) | Active sludge microbial communities of municipal wastewater-treating anaerobic digesters from China - AD_SCU001_MetaG (SPAdes) (version 2) | ecosystem: Engineered > Bioreactor > Anaerobic...
GGGAGTCTTCCAGCGTGATAAACCGTTGAGCTGAGGCAGAATCAATCCCACTTTACGCAGCGTATTTCTGCCCAGCAAAACATTGACCCAGACAATAACAAAAGATGCGATAATCGCCATTGCCGGGAAAATATTGGTAAAAACATTGATGAGCAACTCTTTGTTGTTTTTGACCAGGTCTATTTCTTCCTTACTCAGCGGCAACTGGGAATAAAAATTTATATTCTGCCCGATCGCCGTTTCCACGAATTTTTGCACCAGTTTCCAGGGATGAACCGCGAGTTGATAACCGGCAATAATAAAAAATGCGCAGATGGACCCGACAATGATAAGAGCAGGATAAATTAATATTTTTTCAATGGACCTGTTTTTCGGGATAACTGCGGAAATGGCCAGCCCCACGACACCCAGGATAAAAATTACCGGATACGGTGTTTTTAAATGCAGTAAATAAGAAACAAGAACAGTAAAGAGAACCGGAATTAAAAAAGCGGCGGCCGTTTTACTGTTGCCTTTGGTGGCGCCGTAAAAAAAGGTCAGCATCGGCAGGAAAATAATTAAAACGGAACCGAGAGCGGGAACAAAAGCGACTGTTAAAACAAAAAAGGCAAGAATTAACAACGTTCTGAAAAAAGAATTGCCGGGACTTAGAATACTGAATATTTTCAAAGTCAATGACCTGTCTGATATCGGACTGAAAATAAAACTTGCCGGCATCTGGACTTCTCGAATACCGGCAAGTTTTTTTAGTGTTTTTCTCTTATCTGCCTTCAGCGGCGACAAAAGGCATAATGGCGATTGTACGGGCCCGTTTTATTGCAGCGGTAAGCTCTCTTTGATGATTGGCGCAATTACCTGTAATTCTACGGGGCATAATCTTGCCTCTTTCCGTAACAAAATTGTTAAGAATGGCCAGATTTTTGTAATCAATCTTTATATTGGAATCTGTGCAAAAACGGCAAAACTTTTTTCTATGAAAAAACTTTTTTTGAGGCGGGCGAGATGGTCTGTCTCCACTGGGTGCCGGCATAATTTATTCTCCTCTCGTAGGTTGTTCGTCTCTGTTATAAATTTTTCTGGGGGCGGGACGGCGGGAAGCTGCTTCTCCGGCTCCTCTATCCCCCTGAGAAGCGGCTCCGGCGGCTGTCGAGGATTCAATGCGGCTTTGCGTCCGTTTGATCTCGGCGGCTGCGGTTTCCTTCTCCATGCCTTCACGGGTCACAGCGCCTTCTTTTTTCACGGTCATGAATTTCAAAATGCGGTCATCGATTTTGAAATTTCTTTCAATCTCCGCTACTATGGGACCATCACCGGCAAAGTCGATAAGAAAATAAAAACCGTCTTTTTGTTTTTTGATTTCATAGGCCAGACGTCTCTTGCCCCACTTTTCCACCTTCGCGATAACACCTTTACGCTCGGTGATTATTGTCTGGCTGCGTTCGATGATGGCGGCAAGGTCTTCTTCCGTCAAATCAGCCTTGACAATAGCTACAACTTCGTATCTTTTCAAAATTTCCTCCTTTCGGCTCTTAAGCCCGCAGTATTGCTGCAGGCAAGGAGTCTCTAAATATTTAAACAATCCGGTCTTCTATATCAGATAAAAATAGAAATCAAGAATTTATTGCAAAAGAAAAAATATTGTCAAAAAAATTGCAGGAAGAACGCTATGCCCAGGTGTCAATCAGGCTGCCTTTATTTTGCGCTGAGGAAAAAGAAGCCGGTATTATATTTTTTGCCTGGGAGGCGCGATTCGCCGGTTGTTCTGCAGAATATAAAGCGGCGTTGCTAATTGCCGCTCCCGACGGTACGGGAGATGACGGAGAAAAGTAACGCCGCCGGTTGGAACAGATTCGGCGGTCAATACCCCGACGTTCATCCGGAACAGAGATGTTATCAGCCGGCCGCTCGTAAACATCGATGATGCTTTCGCTTAAGCTGGCTTCAAACGACTCGCCGGATGCCGGCAGAGTATCCGGTTTTCTTTCCAGATGTCGCGGGACTTCCGGATTCACCGCAGTAAGCCGTTGAATTGGCAAAGAAGTTTGGCTTTCCATCGCTTCTCTTTCGGGGATGATATATTTTTAAGCTCAGACTTATAATAACAAATTAAAACAGGAATTACACAATTATTTTTTAGGGGGGAAAATATACAGCTTGTCCCCCGGCACCATTTTTTTGCTATAGGTGATTCCATTCCAGATCACGATTGCTTTCATCGGCACCCTGAAACGGGCGGCGATAGTCGATAACTTATCGCCTTTTTTTATTATATAAACGTTTTCTTTTTTTTCGTTGTGCCATTGCTGCAAAAGGTTTTCATAGCGTTTATCAAAGCCGGCGGCTGCACCTTGGGGAATCAGAATCTGATGTCTTCCCGCCGGAAGGTAATACTTTTTCAGATGAGGATTAAGGTCTTTGACCACTTTAAAATAAGTATTTGCCGCCTGGGCGACTAACGAAACCGGTACGGGATCACTGCAGAATATTTCCACCTGATCGAATTGCAGAGGTTGGTAGAGATCATCTTTCGCCAGAGAAAATCCATACTTTTGGGGATCGGACATAATTATTTTGGCTGATAAAATTCGAAAAACATAGCGCTGCGTCTCCTGGGGCAGGTAGAGTTGATAGTAGCTGTTTACCTTTTGCACCAGCATCTCCGCCTTCAGGCCTTCTTCGCCCATGTTATAGGCGGCTGCGGCCAGAGTCCAGGACCCGAAGAGCGCATAGAGATTTTTCAGGTAGGCGACGGCCGATTCCGTTGATTTATAAAAGTCGCGGCGTTCATCGATGTCGGAATTGATCTTCAATCCGTACCTGGACCCGGTGTCCTCGATAAATTGCCAGTGACCGACTGCTCCTTTGTTTGAGGTCGCCAGCGGCTTCAATGCACTTTCAGCAATGGCGATGTACTTCAAATCGTCGGGCATGGCATTGCTTTTTAAAACTTGTTCGATATGAGGGAAAAAACGGTTGGCGCGCTTTAACCACAATATGACCTGATCTTTATTGTCCAGCGCATAGAGAAATTCTCTCTCCAGCCTTTCTTTTACCTCTGCTTCATTTACAGGAACTCTTTCGTTGCAGAACGCCAGCGGCATGTCAATTTTCAGGGCGTCGATGAGCGCCTGTCCGGCGGACGCTCCAGTTTTTGCTGAAGAATTATGGGTGTCGGCTTCCGCGCCGGCAGCAAAAACCAGGAAAGAAGAAAAAAAGAGAACCACAAGGCTATATTTATATTTCAAGATGAAACCCCCTGTTTTAATTTATTTCGCGGATATTTGATGTAGGGTCGAACTTTCTGGTTAATATTTTTCCCCGTGCCATCATAGTTAAGGGTGACAACGGGAATGCCGGAGATTTCCTCAATCCTTTGGGCCATCGCTTCCGTGACCAGACCGGCGCAGCAAAAAGCGGGATTTGTCTGGACGAAAAGCGATATGTCGGGATGACGTTTAATCAGCGCTGTAATCTTAATCAGATTGTCGACAGACTCACCGAAATGTTGTGTTTTCACGGTAAAATTGTCATAAATATCCTTGTAATCAAAATCAGTATCCAAAGCGGTTTCATGAAGCAGTTCATTAAATGATTTATAATAGCTTTTTTCCAGCTGGCCGACTAAGGTCATTATAGTTTTAGTGAATAAAGCATCCATGTACAGCCCCTCATGAAACCAGCGGCGGATGTAAGGGTCGGCGACCATTTTGGCCAACTCGTTAAACGGCGTTGTTATGACCTCGCCGCCGTATTCTTCAATACAGTGAATGAGATTCTGATTAAAGACATCATTGTCGCGGGCGTATAGATCTCCGAAGATGGCTACCTTGGGGCGCTTGGCAGGTATAGTTTCAATTTTTTTAAACATGCTGATGACTTTCGCCAAATCATCATCTTTATTTCGCCCGCCGAGCAATGTGTTGTAAAAAATGTTCAGAGCTTCGGCGACAGCTTTATCGGTCATTCCTTTTTCTTTTTCGTAAGGACGGATTTTGCAGCCGACTTTGCGCAGCATGCCGCCGAACAAGTATGCAAAATAAGCTTCAATGGAAGCCTGAAAGGAAATATCGTTCATACTGAGATTGCCCACATAAACAGCCACTTTTTCCATGCCGCCGCCCGATGCTTCCATTATTCCTTTGATCAACTGGGGATACAGTCTGATGTTGCAGGGAACGTGGCTTTCAAAACACCAGACGGCTGTTTGAGCCGGATCAAGGAGATTGTCTTTGATATAATCGATGTAACTCTGGGCGATGAGATTAACAGGAATACACTGCCCGTTGTTTGTTCGGAGTCCGCACTGTATCGTCTTTTCCGTGAGCGGCACCATCCGGGTGTCAACGCCTTCTTTGATTAGAACCGCTTCGATAAGTTTAGCGTTGAGCGGGTCGAAACAGGGAAAGAGCAGAGTTTTGCCATTAAGTTTCGTTACATGCTCGGAATTGAGCGATAAAAAGTGAGCCGGTTTGGTGTGCAGTGATTTATCTTTATAGTGGTTGCGAAAGGACTGTATGGCCGCTTCGATCCTTGTTTCGTAGCCGACCTTGGAGTCATGTTCGTCCAGTTCGAGAATAAGATAAGGTTTGCCGTATTTATCCATGATCCGTTTGAAATACTCGATAGCGAAAGAATCCGGGCTGCATTTAAAGGAAGTAATATAAACCGGATACAGTCCGGGCATGCGTGCGGCAAAGAGCGCCGCCTGAAGGATTTTGGCGGCGTAGTTCCAGTGCAGCCGCATCAGCAGCGGATCTATTTCCGATGTGTCGTCACGATACAGCGGCAGCATATCCTGATAAAATGTTTTAATATTCAGATTGCTGAAGATGTCAGGGATTCCCTTATTCATTGAAGTTTGCAAAATAGAATAGGGCCTGCCGAGCAGCGCAACATTAACATCGGCGCTGCCGATTATTTCACGATCAAAGATATTGGGCAGATTATTGCGCCTTTCATTGTAGAAAGAGAGCGCCGCTTCATAGGCGTTGAAAATTTCCCAGTAGCCGCTGTTTAAAATGGGTTTGAGCAGAGTGAATAATTCAATTTTGGAAGCGAAGGAACGGTGATCGATTACGGGCATGATCGCCTTATTTTTTAAATGCAGGCTTTTGACGCCGCAGGCGAGCGTTGCCGCGAACTGAGTGTAATAGCAATAATAGCGATAGGCGTCCTGTTTCGAGTCCCGGGCTTCCAGGTAAACAGGCAGAAAAATATAATCGCATTTGTCGACGAGATATTGCACATGGCCGAAGAAAGCGTTCATCGGGGCGCAGAATTCCGCTCCCGCCAACTTTTTGCCGGATTTGACGGCATTCTTGAAGTTTTCGCCGCTGACGGTTTCAATGCCGAGCGTATTAAAAAAATGTTTCCAGAGGGGCATTTCCTCCGCCAGATAAAGCGCTGAAGGAATACCGATTTTTAAAGACGCTTTATCCCTGATGGACTTTTTTGCCGCGGAAAAGACCTTGTCTCTTTCCTTGATCAAATCATACTGCTTCCTTGTCGGTCCGACATATTGTTTAGTGTCGTAGTCGCGGCCGCAAAGAAAACCGAAGGCGACCGTTTCGCCCTGGACTGTCACTTTGTTTATTTTGCAGTTGTTGTTACACAGTTCACAAATTTCATTTTCGACCGGGATCGCTTCTTTATATAAAGACAGCCCCCGGAAAGAAGATCTCTGCACCCTCGTTTCCGCCGTGATCAATGCGCTTCCCAGAGCGCCGGTTAAATGACAGAAGGGGGATACGAAGATCGGTTTTTTCAGCCGGTATTCAAAGGCGGCGACGAGCGCTTTATTGCGGGCGGTGGCCCCCTGAAAGCAGATTTTCGTACCGATGTTGGCTTCTACCGCTACTTTCGCCAGATAATTTTCACAAACCGAATGCAGAACGCTGGCCAGCACTTCCTCGATGGTATAGCCTTCCGTGAGGTAGTTGTTGATGTCTCGTTCCATAAAAACGGTGCAGCGGTCACTGGAAACGGGAGCCGGAGAATTGATGGCGCGGGAAGCGTATTCGGTAAGCGGCACGCCCAGTTTCAGCGCCTGCTCCTCGATAAAAGAGCCTGTCCCGGCGGCGCAGACATTGTTCATGACGGAGGAAGTCACCATTCCGTTGGTCATGTTCGTGAATTTCGCATCCTGTCCGCCGATTTCGATAATGGTATCGACTTCATGATCCAGTTCGTAGGCGGCGCGGGCGTGGGCCGTAATTTCATCAATCATCAGATCAGCGTTGATAATCCGGCCGATGAACTTCCGGCCGGAACCGGTAGTGCCGACGCCGCGGAAGCGGAAAGTGCAGTTGTGCTGAAAGGAAATGTCTTCAATGGCCTCGAAAAGCGACTGCACGGCCTGGAGCGGCCGGCCTGCGGTCAAAGTGTAGAGGCCGGTCAATACTTCGTTGTTTTCATTTATGATGACGGCTTTGGTGCTGGTGGAGCCAATGTCGATGCCGAGATAAGACTCTTCGATTGCTTTCAGCGGTTGGTAGACGTCGATTTCGATGCCGCCGCCGCTGTTTTGTTGGGGAGTGTAGAGATAATTTTCGTGGCCGGTAAAATCAGGGTATGAGGATAATGATAATTGCAGCGGCGGATAGCCGTAAATTTTTTCCTTTTTGTCATCGACAAAGAGTTCATCCCAGCTTCTAAAAGAGAGCTTCTGCGGCGGCAATTCTTCCAGATAAAGCAAAGCGGCGCCGATGGCTCCATAAAGATGGCTGTATTTACCGATTACCGGTTTTACATCGAGCAGATGGCGAATATGCTTAACCACTGCCTGATTCATGGAAACGCCGCCGGCGAGAATCAACGGCGTACGAACATTTGAATCCGGCAGAAGCGTGTCGATGACATTTTTGGCCAGACCTTCGCAGAGTCCGTCGCTGATCTGGCCTATGGAATAACCTTCCTGCTGGGCATGAATAAGATCGGTTTTGGCGAACACGGAGCAGCGTGTGGCGATCCGGGGAGTACTCTCCTTGTTACAGAAAGCAATTGCACTTAAGGTATTGATGCTTTTCAGATTTAATCTTCTGGCCTGCTGGTCAAGAAAACTTCCGGTGCCGGCGGCGCAGGCAGAATTGGATCGATAACGTTCATAATCGCCTTCTTCGTTAAAGGTGATCAGTCCGAAATTTTCACCGCCGACAAAGAGAATGCTGCCGACCTCGCTGTGATAGTGCTTGACGGCGGCAATTATTGCTATTTGCGGGTCATAGCGGGAAATGTTGTGCAGAATTTCCGGGCCGGAAAGGGTCATGGCAATGCCGCCCAACCGGTTGATATCAATACTACTTAAAATTGAGCGGAGAGTTTCACTGATGGCACCGTGATGAAACTGATAGGAAGAAGTAATGATTGTCTTCTTCTCATCCATCACCACGAGCGACAACGCTACGGATCCTATGTCTATTCCAATGATATTCATTTGTTGACTATAAACAGATGTGCAGGATGTGTCAAGATGAAGGAGTTTTTACATAAGAAAATATAAAAAAGAGCGCTGATGAATTCACCAGCGCTCCTGAAAGCGACAATTTAAAGATAGTCTTAATGGTATTACCTGTATTCAGATACGTGTTTCGGCCGAGTAAACATTAAAGCGATAACGAAGCCGATAATCAGACATCCGGCCGCCGTATAGAGAGATTGCTGTTTGTTGAATTCGGCGAAAACAAAACCGCCGACAACACCTGCTGCTCCCCAGGCTGTCAGGAGAATGCCATATATCTTGCCGATATTGGTCGGCCCAAAGGTATCAGCAGCAAAAGCAGGCATAACGGCAAAACCACCGCCTAAGCACGACAAAAGGTAGCAGGCTATGATCGTGAAAATAAGGACGTTGGTCACCTGTGGAAGAAAGATGTAAAGAAGCGCCTGGCTCATGAACATGACCATATAAACACCTTTACGACCGATCTTGTCGGAAACGGCGGCCCAGAAAAGGCGTCCCAGTCCGTTGAAAATAGAAGCCGTCGCGAGGACGCCGCCGCCCAGAACGGCCAGTTTCGCCGGATCGTTAATGCCTTGTGCAATTTTGATTACTTCCTGCGCCATCGGGGAGAGTTTGGACAAAAGGCCCATACCGGCGGTAACGTTTAAAAAGAGTATGCCCCAAAGCATGTACCACTGGCGGGTCTTTTTCGCTTCAGCCCAGCCGAAAGAATCTTCTGCGCTGACGGTTGTCGCTGCAGGCGTAAAGCCTTTGGGAAGCCAGCCAGCGGGAGGATTTTTGAGCATTGATGAAGCTAGTAAATTAAAAATCAGGTAAACAGCACCCAGAATCAAAAAGGCATTGGCCACACCGACTTTATTAATGAGACCGGGAATGATCATGCCGATAAAAAATGCACCGAGGCCGAATCCCATAACGGCCAGACCGGTGATCAAACCGCGCTTGTCAGGAAACCAGCGGATCAGGGTAGCGATGGGAACAACGTAGGCCAAACCGTTGCCGATGCCGGCGATAACGCCGTAACCAAGCAGAAGAAACATGAAATTGCCGGCATGCAGAGCCAGACCGCCCAGCAAAACGCCGACGCCGTAAAAAGCCGCGCCCAGCAATGCAACAAACTTGGGGCCTTTCTTATCCACCAGCGTGCCGCCGAACGCTGCTGAAATACCGATAACACCGATGATCAGCATGAAAACGCGGGAAACCATTTTCACTTCCCAACCCTGTGCCGTTGCGATGGGTTTGACAAAAACCGACCAGGCGTATACCGTGCCCAGGATAAGCATGATGACGACACCCGCGATGGCCAGAAGCCATCTCTTACTTTCCAAATTTTCATTAGCCATACTTCTTAACTCCTCCCTTTCCTTTCCTAAAAGGCTAAAAATGAACTTATTGACACTTTAAAAAACAATTGTATGAAGTAAGACAAAAGGTTTTTATCATGTCGTAAACAAGCGCAGCCTTATACAAAAAAAATATGCCTCTGGCAAGGCATATTTAGCGGACGAGCATATTTAGAAGAAGTCGCCATCTAATTTTTGCTTAAACGGCGGTTGAGCGATTTCTTATCGCAGACCTTTACAGTTTGTTGATAATATCCTTTTCATCAGGCGCCTGGTCATCCAAAATCGGAGCTTCCAGCAGATGATCCGGCAGGAAAAATTTGTTGGCGATGATTGTTGGTATTACGGCGCTGGCAATGACAGCCCCGACGATATAAGAATACTGGTCCTGGGAAATGATATTATGCGACAAACCGAACAGTGCGGAGATGGTTCCGAAAGTCAATCCGGTAGACATGAGCAGTGTATAGTACCACTTTTCATTTTTATGTTCCCGGAATTGATGAATGGCCGGATACAGACCGAATATCTTAGTGGCAACCTTTCCGCCCAAGAGCATAAGAAAGATGATGGGTGCGGCAATCAGCGCTGGAATGGATACGAGCGCGCCGGCCCGAAGAAAATACAGAGGGGTCAAGAAGCCAACGGTTAAAGTTCTCAGCCGGCGAACAAAATGTCCGTCCTTTTCCATTGTCTTGGCCATGACCATTCCGATGATATAGGCAGGCAGCACCGGTTCGCTGCCGGACCACAACGCCAGAACGCCCATTGCAATCAGAACGAAAAGCGCCCATTTGGCGCGAATGGCGGCGGTTTTATAGGCATAATGGCGAATAATGAAAATCGTTATCGGACGTAAAATAAAAATCAAAAGAATTGTCACCGCAACAAATATTACTGTCTTATAAGTGAAAGGCGAAAATAACAGACCCAGCGCAATGACGGTTCCCAGGTCATTGACGAAACAGGCGCCCAATATGCCTTTGCCATATTCGGTTTTATTAAATCCGTATTCCAGCATGACGGCGTAAACAACAGCCATGGAGGTTGTGGAAAGAGCAACCCCGCAGAGCAGGCTTGCCTGCAGACTCCAGCCGATCAGATAATATGCAACCAAAGAGCAGCCGATAAAGGGCGCAGCAAAGCCGATCAATCCGATTACGGATACTTCTTTGATTTTGTCTTTCATGATGTCGGGATTGAGCTCTGCGCCCGCAAGAAAGGTCAGCATGATAGCGCCAACGCCGGTGCAGAATTTTAACCAGTCGGCATTAAGGGACAGGTTGTCAAAATATCCTAGTTTAAAAGCTGCATAGCCGATGATTGAGCCAACAATGATTTCCATCAGGGCAATGGAGATTTTCAGGCGGTTGGCCAAAACAGTGGCAAAAACGGCGGCAAAAAACCAGAAAGCTGCAACAAGATAGATTGTTTCCATGCAACAACTCCTTAAAGGGTATTTTGTAGGAGTTATCAGCAATAAAGGCGTTTAAAGGTGAACCCCATCACCCGAGCAAAGAAGAAAATCTTTACGGTGGTCTTCGTAAATCATACCGGCCAGAACTTGTCAATATGATATTCTATTATATTTTATTGCCATTTATTACATCCTCACCTCACCTTAGTATTCCTGAAAAGACATCGGAACAGGCTTCTGCAAAATTACATCTATCTTTAGAATTTAAGAAGTTCGGCTGCCTTTTCCATTTCAGCAGGTTCCTGCAATTTTGCCAGCATTTGCGGGGCTTCCTGAAAATTTTCCAGAGCGTTGAAAAACATATCCAGTCCGTCCCCGTTATAAGTCGGTACGAGAAAAATATGGGTATGAGAAATTCTGGTGCCTCTTGCCCAAAGAAAGACAAAGTCAGGCTTAAAAGCTGCCATAATCTTATTGGAAACTATCTTCGCGACTTTGAAGAGGCTGGCATTTTCTTCATCCGTCAATTCATGCCACCAGGGAACATGCCTTTTCGGGATTACCAGGCAGTGCCCTTTGGTATAAGGGTGAATGTCCAGAATGCACATGGATAGCTCATCTTCGTAAATTTTGTAGACGGGGGATTTACCTGCAACGATGTCACAAAAAACGCAGTGTGATTGTTCTTCCATATTAACTCCTTCTTATATTTACTATCGCTATCAGCTCAAGTAGCATAAAAATTTTAACGATTCTAATGCTAAAAAAGTATTCTCCAGCGTGGCGATGCCGCCGTTTGTCGTTCTGGAAAAACCGCCTGTCTTATTGCGGCAATTGAGGATGAATTCAAGACATTGCTTCGGGTATAAAAGATGGTAATCAGCGAAGGAAGACGCCGTGAGTCCCGCATGAATATGTTCAATAAAGGAGAGAGAAGTGCCGGGAATATCAGTAAAACCGCATATCGGCGTTTCACAGGCCTGGATGAAATTATCCGCCCGCAATTTTACCGGCGGATAATCAAGTATTTTTAAAATATTCAGTGCCAGCGCCGTTTCGCTGAGCGATGAGCGGCCAATACCGAAACCGCCGTCGGCGTTGACAAACTGCAGGATAAACTTAATCATGCTTTCGCGAATGGTTTTGTCCGCTGCAATCGGCAAATCATTATACAAACTGACCAGATAGAATGTCCTTTTAAAGGCGGCGGTTATTTCAGCGGGTAGTTCATTCTCGTCAAATTTATATTGGTCAATATGGTCGGTGATGTAAGATGAATAATCTCGTCCGGGGGATTCCCCCATAATGCGCAGGCCATTTACGGCATAGAAGGCGGCAAAGACACTGTCATAAGAGCCGTCATCATGTTGCAGATTCTTTAGATATGTCGCAGTCTTCTCGTCTTCAAAATGAAATTTCAGGAGATTTAAGACGGATAAAGAGAAATAGGTATCAGCGCCATTCGGCTCATCGAGCTCATAAAAGCAAAAACCTCCTGATGGGCAGCGGCACTGCAAAACATAATCGATAATACTGTTCTTCAATTCCTTTTTATTCGTAAGCATTGTTTATTACTTTGCTTTCATTGCGGTAATATAGCCTTGACTTGCGCCAACAAGCCTTGCAGTTCCTCAGCAATTTTATTTAACTCGTCAGTCGCTTCGGCAGACAACTGTCCATAGCCCCGCATGTACCGCGGCTTTAATTCCTCGATAGACATATCCGCAAAAATCAAACTTGTGCGAATATGATTTATCACACTTCTGTCCGGCGCAGAAATTTGTATGCCCAGCTCATCAAGGATACGGCGCATCGCCTGATGGACTGAAGCGCAATGTTCTTCAATAACCGTCCGCAAATCCGGGTCAACATCATTAATGTATTGTTGAAATGGTGAATGCGGAATCATGACATCCAGAATACACTGAAAGTCGGATAAAAGTTTGTCTACATGGCGAAATGTAATTAACAAATATCTTTTGTGGTTGTCGCTTAAATCCGTCATTCTGCGCAATCCTCCCTGTGCCGGTTAGCTTTTGCCCACGATTCGTTACTGCCTTGAATACAGACATTCTGCCCTCCGGCAATGTGCACGATGGCGCGGATATAGGCGTCTTTTTCATCGCGGCTCAAAAGATATCTTTGCCGGGAGGAAATTTTTAAACTGTAATTTTCCATATCCTTCGCCAACTCCTCGAACCTTCCGGCAGCTTCTTTCAGTAAAAATTGCCCAATTTCCGGATCAGACACCATGGCAGCCAACAGACTGAGATGCCGCAAACATAAACCATGGGACGCAGAATACAAGAGCCGGTTTTCCCGGTTGGATATGAATTTTTTCAGTTGTTTTAAATAATCCGCTTCCGTCTTCCGCATTAAACTGCAGATTCGACAATCATCGCCATTCTTTATAAGAGCTGCTAAGTCATCCTGCCTATTTCCTGAATGATTCGACAATTGAAGCAATTTATCGGCAAACCGTTTTAGCAGTTGAACGTATCCCTTGGAAATACCCTGAGGGGAAGCCATTGCGACCATCTGCCAGGAATGAAAAGGACACAAGCCAAGACTTTCAGCATTTTCTTCTTGAATTTTTTCGTCGCTGGCGAGGGCATAACACCACTGGGAAAAAAATTCAAAAACACTTCCCCAGATGCGATCGCACACGGGACAACCGCGCGTTTTCATGTCGTTTGCCAGTGTATCAACGGCTATTTTGTTTCGATCTTCCATAATAACTTATCCGGGTATTTTCTTTTTCATCATTTCGATCAGGCCGAGCGGATACCCGCCGGTAAGAGCGGCCATGTTGATAATATGGGTTTCCGGCCAGTTCCAATGATGCCGATCAGATAAATACCGCAAATAATTTATAATATCCTCCTCATGCAAATTGTGCAGAGAAACAGTTGCCGCAGGCAAAAGCTGTGCTTTAAGAAAAAGCAAATCATTTTCCGGCAGAAAGTGTTCGACGATGGCAATAAACTGAAAGCGTTGCTCCAAAATAAGATGCCGCAGAAAAATTGTTTTTTGGGGAGTTAGTTTCGCGATATTATCAAAAACAATTACTGCTTTCTTTCCCTTCGGCAAGGCCGTATTGGCAATGCGGTAACGTCTGGATTTATACCCGAACTGTTTGCCGGTTTGCTTGTTCATCTTGGAGATATGCAATTCTTTCATCAGCTTTTCGCTCATTTTTCCCGGTGTCTGGCTGAAATCCACAAAAATAAACCGCCATTGATCCGAAATAACGGAGGATACATGTCGGACCAGGCTGGTCCGGCCAATGCCGAATTTTCCCTCCACAACAATATTATGCCCGCGCATCAGCTCTTTAATGATGAGCTTTGTTTCCTTTTCCCGTCCGACAAAAATCATAAAGACACCGTAATTATGATAACTTGGGTTGGGGGATATTCAGCATGAGGATAGTTCCCGCAAGCCCGATAACCACGGCATAGGCAAATCCCCAGGATGCGCCGATAAAAGTCCATAGCAGCCCAACAATCAGGCTGGAGGCAAAATCACCAATACCATTTACAACACCCAACACCCCGTATGCAGTGCCCGCTATTTCCTCATTCACATAATCGCGTACGGCTACACCCTCTATCGTGTCTTCCCATGCGATAAAAATGCCGGCAAGAATAAAGAAAACAATAAACCAGGACATTGAAGGCAGCGCAAAGGCGAATCCGGCAAACGTGAAAACAGCAATCCCATAACCAGCAGCGAGATAACGCCCGCGGGGAAATTTGTGGCTGTGCGCCCCGATAGGAAACGATGCCAGCGCATAAGCAATATTGCGAATGAGATACAAAAGTGCGGCAAGCCTTGACGCTTCCAGAAGTCCCACTGTTGGCTCGAGAGTCGTTGTAGCCCGCAGGATCATCAGTGTTGGAGCGAAGTCCGCCAGACCGAACAAACCCACCGCCAGCAGAAACGAGCGGTAGCTTTTGGGCATAGACTTCACGGTTGCCCAGAAACGCAAAGCATGGTTGGGAGTGCGGCGTTTCTCCTGCACCAGATAAACCATAGATGCTACAGATAAAAGACCGGGTATGAGCGTAACGAGGAAAATAATCCGATACTCTCCGCCGGGCGCTGCGGTAAAAGATGGAAACAATTTTCCAAAATAATCCGCTATATGTGGATGAGCGGCAATAATGGTCAGTATACCGAATGCAGCCAGTGGGCCGAGAATGGCGCCAAGTGTATCCGCCGCCCTGTGAAAGCCGAAGGCCTTTCCACGATCTTTGGCGCTTACCGATTCGGCGAGCATCGCATCGCGCAGAGGGCCGCGGATACCACGCCCCAGCCACCCGACAACCCGTCCCAGAAGAATCAGCGGCCAGGCCAAAGCGAATGCAAAAACCGCTTTACCAATAGTTGTAAGCAGATACCCGAGAACCGTCCAACCCTTGCGGTGACCGATTTTATCACTGTGGAATCCTGCGCCCAGTTTGACAAAACTGGAGAGAGCATCGGCAATGCCTTCAATGGTACCCAGAGCCGCCGCGGAAGAACCGATAGCCTGCATGAATTGCGGAAGAACGGCTGTTGCCATTTCGTGGCAGAAATCGCTCAAAAGACTGGTCAAACCGAAGGCGAATACATTACGATTGAACCACCGATTCGGGGAATGTTGTTTTGCCTTTGTATTTGAAGTCTTATTTTCCATTTACTTCTCCTGCGACTTGACTCCGGATATTTCGTAACATCTGAAGAACATGGTCCGACGCGCGTTCTTGTTCCGGTTGCTGCATGCGTTGTTTAATCTGGTATGCTATTTCTCTCTTAGCGATACCATAATGTTTGATCAGGCAATTTTCGATCTCTGCGTGAAGACCCCAGTTCACATAAGGAATTTTCCTTATAAGCCTTCTTGCTATTGTGTTTCTATCTTCAAGACCGGCGATTTCCAGGGCAATGCGGACTGCCAGGATTGATATTTCATGGTCATCATCATGGAGTAATTTTTTAATTGTTGGCCAATCTTCTTTGGACGCTGCTAAATTAACCAGAATACGCATGACGCTCCTACGGCGCAGCAGGTGCGAATGACTTTCATGGTTTTCTGACGAAGCAGGTTTAAAAGCAGCTTCCATTAATGCCGGTTTGGCCAGGGCACCCATTTCCTTTAAAGCATTTTCAGCGGCGGTGCGGGAAAAATCGTCCATCAACGCCACGATGAACAATGGAACGGGTTCCGGTCGGCGGAACGTCCCGAGAGCTTCAATAACGCCCGGCAATGTCCGCGTATATGCGGTCCGTAATAGAACCTCGAAGACGTCGTCGGTCTGCCAAAGGGCCAATAAGCGCGCGGCTGTGTTTTCAACCGCCTCTTCTCCAAAGCGAGTAACAGGATCAGTAATATTTTTCGGCGTACAAAGATATTCGATCAAGACTTCTTTAGCGCCAAGTCGCGCGAGGGTCTTCACTGCTCTCTGGCGGGGTTGGTAGATGTGACTGGGCTTCCCCTCCATGAGATAACTTCTGAGCGGCGCGATCGCCTCCGTACCGCATGTTACAAGCAAATCAACGGCACGGTCACCGTCATGCAATGAGTTCAGGCAATCGATCAGCCTTATTATTTCTGCTGATAATTTATTCATTCTTCTCTACCCATAAAGAATGTAAAGACGCGTTTAATCGCCGCAATGCATCTTTTAAAACTATATCAGTCACATCCCCACGCCACATAATTGTTTTGCCGAACTTCTTATTAACTTTGATTTATTTCTTTCCAGCAATGAGGGCAGAAAAAGTGAGACGACATAACTCATGCCCCGGTATTCTTTCCAAATGACTTTATTTTCATGCTGAACGCGAAAAATTATCGTTTATTTATGCTTTGAGGGATACAAGCAAGACAAGAATTGTAAGGAAGAAAACATGCGACTGGCCGAAAAATGTATTTTCCCCGTCGTGTAATTGCCCCGTTTTTGAATCCCCTGCGTCAGCATTAATCACTTTTGCAGGAGTCATTAGCCACATAAGGCACTTCCGGCGGACTCCATCGCCATATTTGTTTGCTTTATTAACAATTAGATTGTAAAAAGTCAAGACTGTTTCAAGACTTGTTGATTTCCTTTGATTGAACCATCAGCTCCCGTCAGACGCATTCTGAATCAGATTAAATTTTGTCTTGATGGTTATTGTTGGAACCTTTTTGTTAGGTTTTACCTTCACATCGTTTATATTATATGGAGACAAAAACCGAGAACAGTCATGAGCAGGCCACCCAAAACAAGCCCGATCGACCAGGACATGGATGAGCCTTTTACCGCTTTGCCCAGAACAGCGCCCAGCAATCCCAGGAGGAATAAGGATACAAACACGCTTAACCATGGAGCATACGGAAAGGCTGCGGCCAAAGACAAAGGAAGAAGCGCGCTCACAAAGCTGCAGACGCCTGAAACAAATGCATCTCCAATTGCTTCATGTAAAACCACTCTGCCGAGATGGGTTGTGGCTAGCTTTCCCCGTTTTTTTAAATTTAATTGCGCTGCTGCGCGCACCAGTTGAGTCCGGAGCTCTGCATAGCGGCCGATATAAAAAACAAACCCCGCAGTCGCTAATGCATAAATAGCGACTTTAAGCGCTGTTCCAAAGTCTACCGGTGTTCCATATCCAAGAATTTTCTGCGCTGCCAACAGCATGGCCGTCAGAATGCCGTCCACCAGGCCCATGACGACTGCCAGGCGATGTTTACGGCGTTTCAGTAAATAAAGCCATTTCATTTTCTTGTGGGCGTAACACGTTCAAGTATCTTTGAGCCGACGACAATCTCATCAATGTTATGAATAACAGCCCCGGCAGCTTCGATTACTTCTACAATCTTATCATATTCCAAGTTATTCCCTTCGATCGTGATATCCAAATCCATTGTTTCAATGTCGATCTCGGCAACTACGATATTCAATGCTTCCACCCCATTCACTGAGTTAATGGCTTCTGCCAGTTCAATTAGAGAGGGACGCGCTACCATTTTATCAACATCCAGCAAGAGTCTTCTTATATTCATTATTTTCTCCATATCTCCATGAAATATTCTTTACATCGAAGTGCACAACAACCCCGGCATGCTCCCTTGCAAGAATCAGTCTTTATTTCTTATGTCCACATTTCGCCTTCCGCTCCAATACGATGGAAATGTTCTTGTAATCCTTACGGGAAACGCCGCTCACGTATTGCCGAATATCGTTTTATACAAATCTTCGCCATAGCTGGTTTGCAATGGTTCTCCTTCTAATATTTTAAAAGTTCGTCCTCCATCGGTTTGCCTTTCCGCCCGCAGGAAGATGGCGTTTTCCTTTTTTATTTCATAAAAACCATGCGCAAACTCATATCCATGTGTAACAAAAATAATCTTAATGCGTTTTTCCAATAATGCGCTGATTATCTGCTTAGCAATCTCTGAGCTTTCTCTTTCGTTTGTCGCGGCAAATGATTCATTCAACAGCAACATGGAATTTGCGGTTAGATTGTCTACAATATCACTCATTCTGCTGAGTTCCTCATCAAGTTTCCCACTGGTCATGGTAGCGTCTTCTTCCCGTTTGTAGTGTGTGAAAAGACCGTCGCAGGTATTGGCACAGAAGGACTCAGCCGGTACAAACATGCCGCATTGCATCATCAATTGAGCCAAGCCGATGCTTCGTAAAAAAGTAGATTTACCGCCCTGATTGGCGCCGGTGATGATCATAAGGTCTTTATTGTCGGCATTAACTTCATTACCTACAATTTTTTGCTTCATGGTTAAAGCCAGACAGACATCATATAAGCCTTTAAAAGAATGCCTGCGTTCGCCGGGGGACTGGGGCAGGGGGAAAGATATCGGCTCTCCTGTTTGGTCAAGTTGTACACGTAAATTCAAACAACCGATGTAAAAAGCCAATTCGATCTGCAACATTTTAAAAAAACTGTCAATATGATCAGCGGACTGAGCGAGTGCATCAGCAACAAGGTTGATCCCTCTGTCTTTCAATTCCGACAATGCCCGGGCGCCGCCTTCATCGCGCTCACTGATAGAAAAAGTGTAAGCGGGCGGTTTTTTAGAAAATATCCGCTGCAGCCAATTTTGTTTTTTTCTCTTTTCTTTACGAAGTATGTAATCGGAACCTTCATTTCCTTTTCCCAATTCGGCGCTGATCAAAACTCCGTCGGGGAATTTTAGTTCCATCAGATGATTCTGAACGGTGACAAAAAAATCATCATCCAATTCCTTGTTAAGCATTGCGAAAAATGTCTTAAAGCCCGCTGATTCAAATTTGTCGGCATGTTCATTGCTGACATTCTTTAGTTTTTTAAGAAAACCAACAGACAGATGCAATATGCCTCTAGCATTATAAAGTATTGAGGAGGGATATTTGCTGGAAAAACTGTACCAACGCTTTTTTTTGTTTTCCATTGACTCTGTTGCGATATCGTAAATATCCCTGACAATGGAAGAATTTTTTAGGCAATCTTTGAGGATACTTTGGCGATAAAGTATTGTTTCCTGATCATTACTTAAACCGGACAAAACAGTTTTGGTTGCTACTTCTAATAAAAATTTATCGTTGAGCGCCATAGCATTAAATAACGTGTTTAACTCCAGATCTTGTGTCAGGGCTTGCTCATTCGGCGGTAATTCCTTCTGGAAGTCAAAGTCCCGATCTTTATACATGAGAAAGGCCTTCATAATTTTATGCGATCCTTTAAACAATCATATGTTAGCCTGTATTTCTCGGCAATGGATAACGCATAGGAAAGTCCGTCAGCAGGTTTTCTTTCAATCTTATATGTTCGTAATGCCGGATTTTCCGGAACTACTGTGCTGACCATGCTTACGGTTTTCTCGCTCAACGAAGCCCATTCATCAATGAACGATACGCAAACGCACAGCAAATCCAATTGTATTATTTTTCCCAATATCTTTTTGCCTAAAAAAACCGCGTCTTTTAATGTTGTGGAAGTAAAAATTTCATTCATTATGATAATACTGTTTGATGTGGCTCGGTTTAGAATGCTGTGAATTCTGACCAGGTCATCCTGCAATTTACCACGGACATTATTGATATTTTCTTCTTTTTCAAAATGGGTGAAGAGCCTGTCAAATAGAAAGAGCCGCGCTTCCCGGCCCGGAACTGGACAGCCTAAACCGGCCAAATAATGCAACTGACCGAAGGAGCGAGCGAATGTTGTTTTGCCACCCTGATTTGGTCCGGATATTATAAATATGCGTTCCTTGTCTTTCAGGAAAAAATCATTGCAGACAATGGATAAGTTTTTTGCAATGAGTTTATGGGCCAGAGCTAAATCAAATCCTTCATAGTTACAAATATCCTTGGTTTCAGTAAGAATATGCGGATAGCAAAATTTCAATCCCGCCTGTTTGAGTATTGTAACATACTCTAGATAAGCGATATAAAACTGTATTTCCCGGTCGAAAACGCTTATCGCTTCATCCAGATAATTGCCGTTTTTTGCGCTATAATTATCTAGATTTAAAAATGTGTCAGGATGCAGTTTGGCGACGAAATCAATTATTTGTGCTTCTACATGGTTCATGCCCGTTCCGGTAGGAAGCTTAGCCCTGTAATTTTGTCCTGCGACCTGTTTGAATTTCTCAAAAGTTTTTTCTATGTCGGAGCTGTAATCAATTTCAGATTCATATTTGCGAACCTTGATGCTGTTACCCTTTATAAGTAGGCAATATTGAACTGTTGTTAAATCGGTCTTAATCTTTTTCGTTTCCGTCAGAAGCGATGTAAAACGGTGCGACTGGGCATAGTTATTTAAATATTCGCTAAAAGCCAAAAGACCGCGTGATTTTAAATCTACAAGAGTTAAATCATGTGCCAGGCGATGAACGGCTTCGCAATAAATTGTTACCGTCTCCAAAAACCATCCTTCTTTATAGTACTTATAGTCAAGCTTATCTATTAAGGCTAGATAGCGGCGCATGGTGCTCATTTTTAGCGCAAATGATTTTATACTTTCCAATAGAGTTACATTTTCCAGATCATGAAATACTTCATGACGATACTTGATGGCGTCTATGTCGTTTAAGGAAATATAAAAAAACGGTTTTAGATTATATTCCTGCTTACCTGCTGTAATGGTGTCTATAATTTGATCAATATTTAAATCAAAAAAAAAAGACAGGGGCTTCGGGAGTTTCTTTTTTTATGCCGTCCTTTTTTTTGGCAAATAGTATGCTCTGAAAAGTCATTAAGCAAAAACCTCTCGAACCATGACATGAACCTCTATTTTCGTTACCCGCCAATCTCTCGTAGGGAAGTTTCTGTTGATATCTACGCCTTTTCCATTCGTCCTTGCGGGAACTTTTGAGAGAAAACCGTCCGGATTCACAGTGGGTGCAATGATTATGGTCCTGTTTCTGTAATAACGGGGATTAGCTTGGAGAAAAGCGGCCAGCTTAAAGGCAAGATAGACGGAAGGGCTTTCGTTGCCGTGTGATCCACCCAGAAAGAGTGTCGCCTTCCGGGGATTATTTCCGAACTCGGTGAAGATCAGAGGCCGGTTCCGATATGATTCCCGATAAGAGACCCAGTTCACACTCATACCATCCAGATCAGTCCATCCTAATTCATGAAACTGGTTCCGTAAATCCATAGAGTGGTTTTGGATTTTGGCCGTTTTCGTATCGGAAGAGAAGGCCATACAGACGGGAAAAAAATAAGACAAACATAATGAAAGCGAGGAATATTGTGGATTGGATCAGAATTGGTCTCATGGCTATTACTCGATATTCTGAACCTGTTCCCTGATCTTCGACAACTCACTCTTGATCTCGACAACTCGCTTTGCAATTTCGATGTCGTTGCTTTTAGAGCCGATTGTATTGATTTCCCGGTTTATTTCCTGGATCAAAAAATCGACTGTTCGGCCCACTGCTTCATCACTGTCAATAAGAGCGCAAAACTGCTGCACATGTGCCCGGAAACGGACAATTTCTTCCGTTATGTCTGTTTTATCAACGATAACGGCTACTTCCTTGTGAAGACGATCATCATCGAGAGCAAGACCTTCCGTCAGTTCCCTGAGTCTACCTCTGAGGTTTTTCTGATATTCCGATATGACCTCGGGAACACGGTTCTCAATCTCATCGACATATCCGTTGACAAGAACAATCCGATGCCGCAAATCCTGCTGCATACATTTTCCTTCTGTCTCCCGCATCTCCGTCAGTTTGAAGATGGCACTCTTCAGAACCGCCTCTGTTGCGCTCCACAGATCAGCATGATTAACATAGGGTTCGGAAAAGATAAAAATATCTCGGAGTCCGAGAAACATGCTCAGGGTAATGTCCTCTTTGCATCCCAGTTCTTCATTCAACTAAATGAAGGCGGTCTTATAATCTTTTATAAGGGGCATATTTAAACGAACATCAGCACTTTCGACGGCACTGCTGTCCTCCTCCAGTTTAACAGAAATCTCAATGCGGCCACGAGAAAACCGTTTGTTGATCCTTTTCTTAATTTCTATTTCAAATTGAGAGAGAACACTTGGAAGACGGAGGGACACATCCAAATAACGATGGTTAACCGATTTGATCTCCACTGTGATCTTTGTACAATTGGTCACACCCTCAGCGCGGCCATAACCTGTCATGCTTTTGATCATAATTTTTGCTTTCCGGATTTTTTGCTCTGTAAACTTAACTCAACCTTATGTCGCCGAATTCACTTGAAGATACATTATACCCCCTTCAGCGGATTTTCAAAGGTTGCCGCTTTTCCCAACTCCGCTTCAATTTCCATCAGGCGGTTGTATTTTGCTATCCTTTCACTGCGGCACGCGGAACCTGTTTTGATCTGACCGCCGCCCATGGCCACGGCGAAATCAGCAATGAAGGTATCTTCAGTTTCACCGGAACGATGAGAAATCACATAACCCCATCCGGCCTTTTTGCAGAGGTTGATGGCCTCGATGGTTTCCGTAACCGTGCCGATTTGATTGAGTTTAATCAAAACAGCATTGGCCGTCTTTTCTTCAACACCTCGGGCAATGTATTGGGGATTGGTTACAAAAATATCATCACCGACAATTTGTATTTTGTATCCCTGAGAAACAGTTTGCATGCGGAATCCTTCCCAGTCATTTTCCGCCAGACCATCTTCGATGGACACAATGGGATATTTCTCAGTCCAGTTCTGGTAAAAAGTCACCATTTCTTCCGTTGTCTTTTTTCCCTGTCCTGATTTGGCCAGATTATACATGCCTTTTATATAGAAAGAACTGGCTGCGGGATCAAGGGCAATGGCGATATCTTTGCCTGGTTTATATCCGGCTTTCTTGATCGCGTCGATAATGACTTCGCAAGCCTCATCGTTGCTTTTTAAGTTCGGAGCAAAGCCCCCTTCATCACCGACGTTGGAGGCATAACCCTGTTTGCTTAGAATCGCCTTGAGGGCATGAAATGTTTCCGCGCCATAGCGCAGCGCTTCGGCAAACGTTGGTGCGCCGATGGGCATGATCATAAATTCCTGAAAGTCCACGCTGTTGTCGGCATGTTTGCCGCCGTTGAGAATGTTCATCATGGGTACGGGCAGGCGATTGGCGGCAAATCCTCCCATATAGGCATAAAGCGGCAGACCGGACGCCAGCGCGGCGACCCGCGCCACCGCCATGGAAACACTGACAATTGCGTTGGCGCCCAATTTGCTCTTGGTCGGTGTCCCGTCCAGTTTGATCATCAAGTTGTCGATATCAGCCTGACATACCGGGTCCATACCAATGATTTGGGGAGCGATGCGTTCATTAACATTGGCTACCGCTTTAAGAACACCTTTGCCGCCGTAACGGGTTTTACCGCCGTCGCGCAATTCAACAGCCTCGTTTTCGCCCGTAGAGGCGCCTGATGGACAGGATGCAGAAGCGGTGATGTCGTTTTGCAGGGTGATTGTTGTCTTGACAGTTGGATTTCCACGGGAATCCAAAATTTCCATTGCGCGTACTTCTTTGATCTTTCTTTGCATATTTTTCCTTTCCTTTGAAAATGTCTTATTTATTCTGACAAATTGTCGGATAATTTTTCTATCTGGCTGATCATTTGATTAATGTTGTCCGTCTGCCCCTGTGCCCGGGAAAGCAGTGATTCAATTGTTGCAAGTTCTTCCTGGATGTAAGTGATCGCCTGAAGCCGCATGGCCTCAATGGCGTTATTGACGCTCTTTTCCCACTGATAGGCAAGCCGCGACAAATTTATTTCCACTTCCTTGGGGACGCCGGCAATGAAATGGTGTTCAAAGATCCGCCGAAACAAAAACATAGGGATAAGAAACCAGATTAAGTCAAGATGGATGTCAAATGATTTAGTAAAAGAAATATCCGGGTGGTCGGGTTCGGCGACATCAATATTCCAGTCAACCTGGGCCAGCCGCACACCCAGGACGTTTTCAATATTTTCGTCCAGAAATTTGCGGAATGCCTCCAGCGATCTCGAAAATCCGGCATGCGCCTTTTTCAGGGTGCCCAGAAAATGAGTGTGCTCGGCTTTGGAAAGCTGATGCATCTCTCCGGAAAGGGTCGCCGACATCCATGATTCATAATGTCGGGAAAGCTTCCAGAGATTGCCCTGCCAGGAGGGAATATCTTTTTCCAGCTTGCTTTTAACCTTTTGAATGAGCGGAATTAAAAAAGGTTCGAGGTTTGCTGCGATAAGCGGACGTGTTTGCCGTTGATGCTCGCGGGCGATAATGCCCAGTTCTTCGCGCATCAGCGATTCATTGACTTTCTCATTAAGAATTTGTGTACGCAACCCCTCCCGATTTAAGTCCGCCTGCAAAGATGATTGCAGGGCAATTCTTAAGTAGCCGAGACAGCTTTGTGCTAGGGATTGAGTTTTGTAGCGAAGAATGCGTAGAAATTCATAATCCCGGTTGGCGGCAATTGTCTGAAAAATGTCCTGTTCAATGCGGTTCCGATATTCATCGGTCTTGTCTTTTGTTGAATAGAGATAGACCGGCAATGTCCGGTGCAGTTCCCGCTGGAGAGTCTGGGAAAAAAAGGCAATAACTTCCTGTTGCTGTTCCCCTGAAAGCAGATCGGCTTTGGTCAGCAAAAGAATAATATTCGGGGTGTGGCTGGTAAGTTCGCGAATTAAATCCAGATCATGCTGCGACAGCGGCCGGTCGGAACTGACGGCGAGCAGAGCGGTGCCCACGGCGGGCAGCCAGCTTTCCGAAGTGATTTCGTGATACTTAAAAATACTTCCCAGTCCCGGTGTATCCACCAGTCGCACGCCGGGATATTTCTGCAAAGACGGCAATTCAATATCTACAATGGCCACGTTTTTCTCGTTGCTGGGATTGCCGGCCTCCGAGGTAAATTTAACGATATCGGCCAATGGTATTTCCGTTTTTTTCCCATTGAAATGTTGCACCACGGCACGTTCTCTCTCGCCATATTGCAGGCGGGTAATGGCAGTGGTGACTGGAATGGCGCCAACAGGCAAAACATTTTGTCCCAGAAGGCTGTTGAGAAAGGAACTCTTACCGGCCTTAAACTGCCCCAGAACGGCCACATCAATGGGCGGATTTTGTAAAAGCAGGTTATCAGCGGCTTCCAGTTGGCGGGTAAGCGAAGAAAGCTGAAACTTATCCGTGGCTTGGTGAACTGTTTGCAGAAGGTCCCGAATATGGGAGAGGGTTATCTTGTCTGAATTGTTTTCCATCAATAGCTCCTTCAGGTTTTTATCCTGTAGGAGTTATCAGCGGCCAAAGGCGGTTATAAGGTGAACTCCATCACCTAAGTGACCTTTTATACAAGTGATAAGATTTTGTCAAGTTGGTCTTACTCCATTGTCAATTAAGCATTAAATATGCGTGTTAGAATCAGTTGAAACGAGGTATTCATCGACAGTGAAGACAACATTATCTTTATACAAATGTCTGTCACTTTTGTTGGCTTTACGTCGGCGCTGGAAATGAATGGTTTGGAGTAATCGTTTTTATATATATTTCGATATATGGAAAATAAATTATTCGATATATGGTATTCTTGCCACAACAAATATAAATTGTTATATATAATAAGTTTAAGTAGTTTGACCGAACGTTAATTATCAAAAATAATATAGCCGTATTCAATACACCCGCTCATCATGATTTAATGAATGGATACGGTTGCCGCCTATTTTAAGAATACAGCTGTCAGTATTTATATTCACGTTGGTTGTACCAAGTCGCGCTCAAAGCCTGACGTTGCTGGTAAAACCGTTGACCGAAGCTGATGCTTTGAATGTAACCTGGTATTGGATATCTGATTGATATTGTAATAAATACGAAGGGAGGCAAAGCAAACGATGGCTGTGGTAAATATAACCATTAATGGCCGAAAAATCAGCACACAAGCCGGCATCACTATTCTTCAGGCTGCCAGAGAGGCAGGCATAGACATTCCCACTCTTTGTGACCATCCCGCACTGTCTCCTGTCGGCGCATGCCGGATGTGCATTGTGGAAGTAACGGGACAGCGAACTTTACAAACTGCCTGTACATTCCCCGTTTCCGAGGGAATGGAAATTGAGACGGATTCTCCCCAGACAGCTAAAGCCCGCAAGCTTGTCCTGGACATGCTCTTCTCAGAGAGAAATCATTTTTGCCCATACTGCGAGATGAGTGGAAACTGTGAACTGCAGTCGCTTGGATACCGGTTTGGCGTTGATCATTGGGTTTTCCCGACTTATACAAAACGTTTTGAGCTCGATGCCTCCCATAAATATTATCTGATGGAGAACAACCGTTGTATTCTATGCGGCCGTTGTTACCGCGCCTGCGACGAACTTGCGGCCAATCATACGCTTGGTTTACGGCAGCGCGGCAATGAAAGTATGATTCATGCCGATGCCAATATTCCCCGCGGCGAATCCACCTGCATTTCCTGCGGCACCTGCGTACAGGTATGTCCCACCGGAGCTCTGTCCGATAAGAGAAGCGCCTTTATGGGCCGCGAGAGCCAGACCCAGAAAATTAAAAGCACCTGCAGTCAATGCAGCATTGGCTGCGGCATGGAAATCGTGATGCGGGGAGGCAATATTTTACGCCTGAATGGTGATTGGGAGGCGCCGGTAAATAAAGGCCTTCTTTGTGTACGTGGCCGTTATGAACCCCTTTGTGATGTTCGTCAGCGCATTTCTAAACCACTTATCAGAACCGAGGGAAAGCTTGGCGAGACAACCTGGGAACAGGTAATGCAAACTTTGACCGAAAAGATTAGCGCCACAAGTAAGGAAGAAATGGGCTTGTTGGTCTCTTCTCATGCCACCAATGAAGCACTGTATCTAATTAATACATTATTCCGTGAAAAGTTGCAGGTAAACAATATAAGTCTGCTAAACAAATCGGCACCGGAACTTCCAGGAAAGCGCCGGGGATCACTAAATGATATAAACAATAGTGATGTCATAATTTTGATTGGCGCCGATCCCGTTTCTGATCAGCCGGTAGCTTCTTTTATTGTTAAACGTGCTTACGATCGCGGGGCGCGTCTTATTGTTGTCGATGAGAAAGAAAACGGACTTTCGCCCTTTGCCTTCATGAATTTAGGATACGACGGGATTGTTACAGCCATAGATCTCGCTTCTCGCGCTAACCAGCCGGTTGTTCTGTACGGACCGGAAATTCCGGGAAAAGCAGTAGAGGCTTTGCAAAGGATGGATGCTAAAGCCGTTTTCCTTGCCCTGGAACAAGGTGTAAATACAAGTGCTGCTGTGGCAATGAAATTTAATAACGGGTTTAATCCCTCGTCGGTTAAATGCCTTTATGTACTGGCCGGTGAACAGGATTACGGCAGTGCTGATTTATTAAAAGAAATCTCCAAGGAAGCCTTTGTTGCCGTACAGGCATGTTATATGTCACCCCTGATGGAGAGAGCGGATTTGGTGCTGCCGTCGGCCATCTGGTCGGAGAGGTCGGGAAGCCTGACAAATATGGAAGGCCTGGTGCAGAAAGTTAATAAAGCTGTCGAGCCGATGGGAGAAGCCAAAGCGGATTGGGATGCCCTTTCCTTATTAGCGGAAAAATTGGGGAAGAAGATCGATGTGTCACAGGATGAAATATCGTCTTACATAACCCGGTTAGTTAATGAAAGGAGAAGCTAAATGGCGAAGGTCAGGATTGCCACAGACTGGCTTGCCGGCTGTGCCGGATGTCACATGTCCTTGCTGGATATAGATGAACGTATTGTAAAATTATCGGAACTGGTGGAGTTTACATCAAGTCCGATAACGGATCTGAAACATCCTCCGAAAGAAGGCGTCACTGTGGGTATTCTCGAAGGGGCGATCTGCAACACGCATAACATTGAAGTTGCCAAACAGATGCGCGAGCGCTGCGATATTCTCATTGCCGTCGGAGATTGTGCTACCTTTGGCGGTGTGCCGGCAACACGTAATCTTGTCGGAACCGATGCGGCGTTGAAAAGGGCTTACCTGGAAACGGAAAGCACGGTAAACGGAATCATTCCGGACTCTCCTGAACTGGGCAAACCGCTGGATATGGTTGTGGGAGTGGATAAAGTTGTAAAAGTTGATCTTTTTATCCCCGGTTGCCCACCCAGGGCGGATGCTTTTTTCTATGCATTGACGGAACTTCTTGCCGGGCGCACTCCGGTAGTTTTGCCGCCTGAACTTTTCACATATGATTAGAGGAGAATATTTATGGGGCGAAAAATAACCATAGAACCTGTTACTCGTATTGAAGGTCACGGACGGGTGACTATCCATCTGAATGATGAAGGCGCAGTGGAACAGACGTACTTTCACGTTGACGAGTTCCGCGGGCTGGAAAAATTTTGTGAGGGCCGCCCATATTATGAAATGCCTCAAATCACCCAGCGTATTTGCGGCATTTGTCCGATTAGCCATCATTTGGCCGGTTCAAAAGCCTGTGACGGTGTGGCCCGGGTGGAACCGCCTCGTCCGGCCAAGTTATTGCGGGAATTGATGCATATGGGGCAGACTGTGCAGTCGCACGGCATGCATTTCTTTCATCTGGCTGCACCTGACCTGCTTTTTGGTTTTGACGCCGATCCGGCCGAGCGCAATGTATTTCGGGTTATTCGAGAAAACCCGCAGTTGGCCCTGAAGGCGGTGAACCTGCGTCGTTACGGACAGCAGATCATTGAAAGGCTGGGCGGGAAACGCATTCATGCCAATTTTGCCGTGCCCGGCGGTGTGAACAATCCTCTGACCGAGGAAAATCGAAAAGCAATTGCCGCGGAACGGGCGGCAATGATCGAAGTCGGCAAAGAAGCGGTCAGTATTATCAAGGGCTGGCTGGAAGCAAATCAAGAAGTGGCTGCAAGCTTTGCCTCTTTTCCCTCCAATTACATGGGACTGGTGGATAAGGAAGGCGGCCTGCAACTTTACGACGGTGAAATCCGGGTGAAGAATGCCGAGGGTCAGTATCTGGCCCAGTTCAAACCGGAAAATTATCTGTCGTATATTGCCGAGCATGTGGAATCATGGTCATACCTTAAGCATCCATACTACCGTAACCAGGGCTTCCCGCAGGGATTTTACCGGGTCGGACCATTGGGACGGTTGAATGTCATCGACAAAATTGGTACACCGCTGGCGCAGGAAGAGTTTAGGCAGTTCCGGAGCATCAACGGCGGGAAACCGGTGGAAGGATCTCTTTATTATCATTACGCCCGCATGATTGAATTGTTGTACTGTCTGGAGCGCATCGAACAATTGCTGGATGATCCTGAAATTATGTCTAACAACATCCGAACATTTCCTTTGCCGGATAAACTTCCCGGCCAGGGAGTAGGAGTAATTGAAGCCCCCCGGGGAACTCTTTTCCATGATTATGGAACGGATGAAGACGGCCTTTTGACCAGGGTTAATCTTATCGTCGCCACCGGCAACAATAACTGGGCGATGCATACGGCGGCGGGTCAGGTGGCCAAGGCTTTCGTAGACGGCAACAAACTGACGGAAGGAATGTTAAACAGGGTAGAGGCGGCAATTCGCTGCTATGACCCCTGTCTGTCCTGCGCCACGCATGCTTTAGGCCGAATGCCTTTGGAAGTGACGCTTATTGCGGCTGACGGTAAGGTGCTGGACCGGGTCAGCCGTTCCTGAAATTTGTTTATTTAAATTCACAGAGGCGGGTAAGTTCGCAGCGGCTTGCCCGCCTTTTTTCGGAGATATTATGAGTCGAACCATAGTAGTCGGCTACGGCAATATTGACCGTGCTGACGACGGCGTTGCTTTTGAAGTAATTAATACTTTGCGGCGGCGCCTGGGGCAGAAGCTGTTGAGCGAGGGCGATACAGGATTGGAAGTATTAGGCGCTGAGGTTGATTCTATTTTCCTGATCCAACTGATGCCCGAGATCATGGAGGTACTTATTGATTATGATCAGATCATATTTGTCGATGCCTATGCGGGCGCAAATGCAAATGACCTGAATTGCGCACCTGTTAAACCCGAATACGTCTCATCGACTTTTACCCATCATATGACACCGCACTCACTGCTGGCTTTTTTGAAGGTCCTATATAACCGGGAGCCGGCCGGTCACATAGTATCTATCAAAGGATATGACTTCGATTTTAAACGCCTCCTCTCTTGTGGCGCCAGGAGTCTTATTCCTGCATCAGTTGAGGAGATTTTAAAATTGTTGAAAAGATGAACCTCTTCCAGCAAGCCGGTGCGTCCCCGGCTCCCCCGGGGAGCTGAACGGGGCCTCGCACTTCGGGTATGGAAATTTATTGAAGAAATTATTTGCGACGTCTGCCGCCCAACAGAGACCCCAGGACGCCACGGACGATTTCCCGTCCGACGGAGGAGCCGATGGTGCGGGCGACGCTTTTGGCTGCGGCCTGAACTAACCCGTCTGTCTTGCCGCCCCGGGGACCGGTGCGTCCAAAGAGGATGTCGTTGAGGCTGCCGCCCAGACCGCCCAGTAAACCACCGCCGCTTTGTTCGGTGGCTTCCGGCGCAGGCGTCGTTGCCTTGTCTGAAGATATGGAACCCTGAACAGAAGCCTGCAGCTTTTCGTAAGCGGATTCGCGATCGAGCACTTTTTCATAATGTCCGTATATGGTAGATTCTCTGATGGCCTTGGCTCTTTCGTCGCCGCTCAACACGCCGAGTCGTGAAAACGGCGCAATGACAAAAGATCTTTCTACCTGAGCCGGCCGGCCTTTTTCATCCAGAAATGAAATCAGCGCCTCTCCAACCCCCAGCTCGGTGATTACGTCGGAGGTAATGAAGGCGGGATTGGGACGCATGGTGTCGGCCGCTGTCTTGACCGCTTTCTGATCGCGGGGTGTGAAAGCGCGCAGAGCATGCTGTACGCGGTTTCCCAATTGGCCAAGGACGGTTTCCGGGATATCCAGCGGGTTCTGCGTGACAAAGTAAATGCCCACACCTTTGGAGCGGATCAGGCGAACCACCTGTTCGATCTTTTCCAGCAGAGCCGCCGGCGCATCATTGAAGAGCAGATGAGCTTCGTCAAAGAAAAATACCAGCTTCGGCTTTTCAGGATCACCCACCTCCGGCAGTTGTTCGAAAAGCTCGGCCATCATCCACAACAGGAAGGTGGAATAGAGCTTCGGATTGTTGTAAAGCCTGTCGGCGGCAAGCACATTGACCACTCCGCGCCCTTCGCTGTCGGTCTGCATCAGATCAGAAATGTCCAGCATCGGTTCTCCGAAAAACTTATCGCCGCCCTGCTGTTCGAGAGCCAAAAGCCCGCGTTGAATTGCACCGATGGAGGCGGCGGAAATGTTGCCGTATTCCGTGGTGAACTGTTTGGCGTTGTCACCCACAAACTGAATCATTGCCCGCAGATCTTTTAAATCCAGCAGTAAAAGACCGTTGTCGTCGGCGATTTTAAAGACAAGGGTGAGCACACCGGACTGCGTTTCGTTAAGATTGAGCAGCCTAGCCAGCAAAAGCGGCCCCATGTCGGAGATCGTCGCCCGCACCGGATGTCCGGATTCGCCGAAGACATCCCAGAATACGGCTGTATTGGCGCGCGGCTGGAAATCTTTGACGCCGATCGATTCCAGCCGCTTGAGCATCTTTTCCGAAGCGACGCCTGCCGCACCAATACCGGAAAGGTCTCCCTTAACATCGGCCAGAAAAACGGGTACACCGATGGAAACAAAGGATTCCGCCATCTTTTGCAATGTAACGGTTTTGCCTGTTCCGGTGGCTCCGGTAATCAGGCCGTGACGGTTGGCCATGTTCGGCAGCAGTACAATTTCCTTTCCGGCGGACATGGCAATAATTAAAGGCGCGCTCATGGATACTCCTTGGGGCAAGTATTTTGGGAATTACTTCTTTTTCTTGGCATCCTTAACTTCGACGGTTGCCGCCTTCATGGTATATTCGATTGTAACTTTGGAGCCGACTTTCAGATCGCCGGTTACTTTTGTTGCGGCGTCGCGGCTGATTTCCCATTTATCTTTGCCCTTCTGGACAACGATCGTATTGGGGGTCACTTCCAGCACCGGTCCGGTTACCTGATAAGTTTTGGGGCCTGCGGCCAATGCCACTGTAGCAATAAAAGTCAACGCACACGCAAAAATCAGAATTTTCTTCATGTAGCTTTGTCCTCCTTTTAGTTTTTTTTAATTTATAGCATAAATTCAGCGGTGTTAATAATTAATTTTGTTTCTGAAAATAACATTCTCTTGACTTAAAAAACCGCGTTTCCTATACTTTACCGGACAAACAAAAAAGAAGCTTTCGTCATTCCATCGCAATTCGCAAATCACCAATCGGTTCACCGTAATTAATTTCAAGTGGTTTGGGGTTGTCAAGTATTACATTTTTCAATGCCACTGAGGTGAACGTTTCCGTGCCTCCTATGTTGAATGATGCTCAAGAAATAAGCGAAAAACAATTCCGTACCAGAGAGGGTCGGGTTTATAATTTGAAAACGAGGGAAGTTGCCGTTGCTGAATTATTGCCCTTTCTGAAAAAGGAAACAGTTCTCAATTTATGCAGGCAATGTCCCAATTTTGATCAATTGTGGTCTTGTCCTCCAGTTGCCCCCGATTTTGAAAAATTCTCTGCGGGATATGAAAAGGCAGGCATGTTTCTTTTCTGGGCGGCAACCGGTCAGTTTGCCGAAGCGGAAAATCCTTCCATTGCCTGTTACGAATTTCTGAAAAAGAAAAACCGGAGACATATGTTGAAACTGGAAAAGGAAAAAACCGGACAGGCGGTTTTTTCCTTTTCGTGCGATCTGTGTTCCAAATGCGGGAAAAAAGAAGGCAAGCCCTGTAAGAAACCTGAAAAGATAAGGTTTAATCTCACTGCATTTGGATTTAATATCGATGACTTATCGAAGGTTCTGATGAATCACCCGATAAGCTGGAGTACAGACAAAGACGAGGCGCAGTATATCACCCAGCTGTCCATTCTGTTGTCTGAGCAGTTTGCCGAAAAGGAGTAGATGAATCATGGCCGACTATGCACAAATGCCGGAAAACTGGCAGGAAATTCCGCCCGGGAAACTGGCCGAATGTTTGAACCGGCGCAGTGAGGGTTATCTTCCCGGGCTGCTTGGCGTAACTTTGGTTGCGGCATCGAAGGAGTGCGTGCGCGCCTGTTTGAGCGTTGCGAAGCATCACCTGGCGCCGAATAACTATCTGCACGCGGCTTCCATCGTTGCTCTGGCCGATTCGACTTGCGGCTATGCCACCATCATCAATCTTCCTGAGGGGGCGGAAGGTTTCACAACCATTGAGTTAAAAACCAACTTCCTCGGTACGGCCCGCAAAGGCATAATATCCTGCGAGGCAACACCCGCCCATATCGGCAGGCGTACACAGGTTTGGGATGCCCGTATCTGGGATGACAAATCGGGTAAAACCATTGCGCTTTTCCGCTGCACGCAGATGATTCTGCCGCAGCGGTAATAATTTAAAAAACACTGGATTCCGGTTCAAGCCCGGAGTGACAATTGAGTGGATTTTAAATTGCGTTTTCGATTTCCCGGATTAACTGATCCAGCTTTTTCGGGGAGACGGGGTAGGGGGTTTTGAGTTCCTGGGCGAAAAGGGAGACTTTGTATTCTTCAATCATCCAGAATAAATCTTCCATCTTATGCCTTTTTTCTTCCGATAATCCGGGCGCTGCAAAATTTAATCTAGCTAATTTCCCGGTCCCCTCTTTAGCGGGAACGACATCGCTTTGCGCGGAAGAAATTATTTGCTGGAGCTTTTGGGTGTAAACGGCGACGCTTTCCATTTTTTTCCGGGCGGCGGCCAGATTCAGGCTCCCGCGTTCGGCGCGCAAGGCCAGCGCTTTCAGATAGCGGGATAATTCCTTCATCCGTTCGAAGGAATAAAGTTCGGCAAAATTCACGGAAACCAGACGCTGAAGTTCCGTTTCCGCGTCCTTGAGGAAAGCGAGGAGCGGATTATTTTCCGTATTCTTCAAGGCAAGTTTATGCAAAAGCGCCTGGGTGTCGCTAAAGGCGCGCAAAACTGGAGCAATGGATTGGCAAACCTGCTGTCCGTATGGCAGGATTTGAGTTTCGATAACAGCTGCATGTTGCAAAAAATCGTCCGCGCTGCGCCAGGGCAGAGAAAATAAATCGGCTTTAACTCTTTTCATGACGGATTGCTCCAGCAGTTTCGGACTGCCGATTTTCGCCGCAATCAATTTCAGCTCGCCGGTAAGGGCGATGTTCTTTTTGAGCTGTTTTAGCCGGTCCGCAAAATGGATGCTGTAAAGTGCGGCAACTCCCTGAAGATGATGAGCTTCACTTTCTCTTTGATCGGAAAAGAGCCGAAGATCTATCCTTCCGTCCGTCTCGTGCAGCGCAGGATAGGCATATCCCACCAGACCATGTCGGGTGGTAAGCGGTATTGCCGCGGGTAGTGTTCCGAAATCCCATGCGGAAATATCTTCTTTTTCCCACTGTGAACGTATTTTGTCCAGTGCGCTAAGATTTACCGTGTCGGCCAGTTCCTCCTGCAGTTGGCCGATATTCCGGCTCACCTTAACTTCCGCGCCTTTTTCATCAATTATGCTGTAGCGCACGTTTAAATGCTCCGGCAGCTTTTCCAGGCCCCAGGCCTCCTGCGGGATGGTGATCTGGTATTTGTCCCGGATGAACTGGCTCAGCGACTGGGGCAGGGCATTTTTTGAATTCGCCGTTTGCTCGACAAACGAGGCGGCAATCTGCCGGGCGGCGGGCAGTTTCTGACGCAGCGCTTTCGGCAACGACTTCAATAAGTGCAGTGTTTTTTCCAGCAGTAAGCTCGGCAGAAAACGCTCAACATTTTCTGCAGCTGCTTTGGAGACAAGCCCCAGGGGAATTTTCATGGTCACGCCGTCATTACTTTTGCCGGGTGTAAAGTGGTAGGAACAGGGGAAAACCGCTTCTCCCACTTTTATATTATCCGGATGCCGGGATAGTTCATTTTCATCCGGTTCGACGGCGATGAGATCTTCTTCACGAAAACGCAGGAAATCGTCGCTTCCCCTGTCCCGGATCAATTTTAACAGGGTGCGGATATCGGAAAGAACGGGAAGCCTTTCTTCATAGAGGCGGGCAATTGCTTCTTCATCGGCGACAATGCCGCGCCGGCGCAATTTTTCTTCCATTTGAAGAGCTTTCCGCCACTGCGCTAAATTGTGCTCCAGGAAAGGAATTTTACGGTTGACTTCGCCGGTTACCAGAGCCTCCCGAATGAAGATTGATCGGGCTTCCTCCGAATCGATTCTTTCGTACGCAACCGGTCTTTTTTCTACAATGGTTAAGCCGAAGAGAGTTACGCTTTCCAGCGCCACAACCTGACCGCGGTTTTTCTCCCAGTGGGCCGCCGCATAAGTGTAGCGGCAATGCTCTTTGCCTATTTCTTCGAGCCATTCGCTTTTAATGTTGGCGATGCTGCGGACGAACAGGCGGGTTGTCTGCGTGATCTCGGCGGCGACAATCCAGCTTCCGGCGCGGTTGAAAAGGCCGGAGCCTGGATAAACCATCACTTCCCGGCTCTTGGCCGCGAGGAAGAAGTTTTTTTCCTTCTTCCGGGCGATATGGGAGATATATCCGCTGAGAATGCATTTATGAATTTTGTCATAGAGATCCTGGTCTATTTCCGTTTTGCCGTGTTTTTTTATGTTTACCGGTATCTTATCGGCGTAAATGATGCCCGTTATCTGCTGATAGATGTCGCGCCATTCGATCATTCGCCTGTAGGAAAGGAAATGTTCATGACAGAATTTCCGCAGCTTGTTTTGCGTCTGCAATTTCTCCCAGATATCATGGTAAACATTCCAGATGTTCAGATGGGTCAGGAAGTCCGATTCGGGATGCTGGAAAAGAGCATGGGCGCGGTCCGCCTGGTCGGCTTTTTCGTAGGGCCGCTCGCGGGGGTCCTGAATGCTTAAAGCCGCCGCAATGATGGCCGCTTCTTTAATGCATCCTTCTTTTTGTGCTTCGATTAAGATACGGGAGATGCGCGGGTCGAGCGGAAGCTGTGCCATTTTCCGGCCAATGACGGTCAGTTGATATGAGTCGACTTCGGCCTCACCGGTATTTTTTTCAATCGCCCCTAAATCCTGCAGGATGTCCAGACCGTCCCGGATGCTTTTCGGATGGGGACGGTCGATAAAAGGAAAGCTGTGCACAGAGCCGAGATTGAGCTGCAGCATCCTTAAGATGACGCCCGCCAGATTGGAGCGCATTATTTCGGGCGCTGTATAAAGCTGGCGCCCGGTGTAGTCATCAGCCGAATACAGCCGAATGCAAATGCCGTTTTGCACGCGTCCGCAGCGGCCTTTGCGCTGCTCGGCGCTGCTGCGGGAAACCGGTTTAACAGGGAGACCCGTTGTCTGGCTGCGGGGATTGTATTCCAGAATCCTCGCCAGCCCCGAATCAATTACATATTTAATGCCGGGAATTGTCAGCGATGTTTCGGCGATATTAGTGGCGACGATTATCTTCTGTTCGTCCGCTTTTTCAAAAACTAGTCTTTGCTGGGAGCCGGAAAGCCGCGCATACAAGGGCAGCACGAGGCCTGTGCACCTCCTGGATAAGCGTTCGCAGGTTTCCCGGATATCCTGCTCGGTGGGCATGAAGATCAGAATATCGTCGAAGCGCCTTTCCTGCTGTAATTTTTCGACGCAGGCGACAGCTTCATCAATATATGTGGCTTCGCCGTTTTCTTCTTTTACCGGATCAACCGGCTGGTAGCGGACCTCTACCGGATACATGCGGCCGGATACTTCAATGACCGGAGCATCTCCGAAGGCCGAGGAAAACTTAGCGGTATCTATGGTCGCCGAGGTGATGATCAGTTTCAGATATTTTCTTTTAACGAGTAGTGTCTGCAAAAAGCCGAGGATGAAATCTATGTTGAGACTCCGTTCATGGGCTTCATCAACAATGATTGTATCATAGGCTAAAAGCAGCGGGTCGCCGACTGTTTCCGCCAGGAGAATGCCGTCCGTCATAACTTTGATGAGCGGTTCAGCGGATGTTTTTTCTTCAAATCTGATCTTATAAGCGACGGACTTGCCGCAGGCTTCGCCCAGCTCAGCCGCAAGGCGCGCAGCGATACTGGTGGCAGCGATTCTTCTCGGCTGTGTGAGGCCGATTATCCCGCGCAATCCGCGTCCCGCCGCCAGGCACATTTTGGGAATCTGCGTCGTTTTGCCGGAACCTGTTTCACCAGTGATAATAACTACCTGACTTTTCTTAATTGCCGTGATGATTTCATTTCTTTTCGCCGAGATCGGCAATTCCCGGGGAAAGCGCAAAGAAGGAATGCTCCGGGCGCGTTCTTCACAGCGCCGGAGCGAGGAGTTAACTCTTCTTTGCAGGTAAAGTAATTTCTTGAAAAGCAGGGCGGTTTTATCAGCCGCTCTTTGCTGCGCGATGGCTTCCAGGTTGTGGCTGAGATAGTAATAATCAGCCGCCATTGTCCGGTCGATATTTTTATTGATTTGATGAATAAACTGGCTTATGGAAGGCAAACAGCAACTCCTTATACCAGGTTGCCTTCTTTGCCTAACTTTGTTGCCTGCGGAGCCTCCTCCTTGCCGCCGCGTTATGCTTTGAATGCAACCTGGTATTAAAATCTCTGATCCGGGGGAGTATATTTCATATGTGGGTATGCGCTGTCAATCGGCAATGGTGTGCCGCATTTATAAAAATTACCGCAGACGATAATTGACATAACTGCACCTCTGTTATATTATTAAATAAATTTATCTTTTCCAAGGAAGGATATTACGTTTGCTTTCCAGTACTCTTCTCCATAACAAAAAGCGCTATCTCGACTATAATCGTTTCCGTCAGAAAACATTACTGACAAATTCACCGAAAGACGGCCCGGTAATTCTTTACATGCTGCCCTGGCTGTTGAGCGTCAACCGGCCTTCCGTTCCGGGATATGTTAAAGATTTAAAAGAACCATTTCATGTATTTAAAATCGAGGAAAACAGGGAGATTCTCCAGCAGGAAGTAATTTTTAAAAATATATTCGGCATTAAAGAAGAGAAATCATTAGTCCGCCATTATTCGCAATCTCCGCAGATTCAGGGAGTTTATACAATCGGTTCAGCGGGTACGGTCAGCCAGACATCACATTCCGACTGTGATATCTGGATTTGTTTCGATAAAAATGACTTCACCGGCAAAGCATTGCACCAGTTGAACGAGAAATTAAATTTCATCAAAGACTGGCTGGATGCCCGATTAAAAATACCCGTTTACTTTTTTTTAAGTGACGTGAATGATATCAGACAATGCAATTTCGGCAGTCTCGATTTTGAGAGCTCCGGATCGGCGCAGAAAAATGTTTTAAAAGAGGAATTTTACCGGACGACAATTCTTATTGCGGGCAAGATTCCTTTCTGGTGGGTTTGTTTCGATCCTTATCAGCCTGTCGATTATGACGAAACCTTTGCTCGGATCACCGGCGGCGACCTCGGCGACCGTGATTTTATCGACATGGCTGACCTCAAAGAGGTGAAACAAGACGAATATTTCGGCGCTTCTCTCTGGCAGTTTAACAAATCTCTGACCCATCCATTAAAATCCATCATCAAGATGCTCCAGTTAAAGATGTTCCTGGAATCGCCGGAGGAAGATCTCTTGTGCCACAAATTGCGGCGGGCGGTTTTAGGAGGGCAGGATAAGGCGGCGTTCCCCGATCCCAGCATCTTTGCCATGAACGCCGTGCTGGATTACTATGCTCAAAATGCCAAAGAGGAATATTTTGAATTTATTAAAAAATGTTTTTACCTGCGCTTTGAAATAAAATTGCTGTCCAAGTCGCAGACACTGAAGGAAGAGGCGGTGGCGGAGGTGTTCAAGAAATACAAAATTGACCGCAGGGATGTTTACCGGCTTAATGAATTCGATTCCTGGCAATTGCAGGAAAAAGCTGCTTTCGGAGAATTAATGTTCGGCTTCCTGATCGATGTATACAAGGATATTGTCCGGATACAGAAGGGCAAGAGCGGGGAAATTGCACCGCAGGACTTAACAATCATTGGACGCAAACTGTCTTCTACTTTGCAGACAAAGGAAAATAAAGTAGCGGTGCTCCACATACCATCGGAAAATGTTAATTTACCGGTTCTTACATTTGCCACTACCGGGAAAACATGGCAGGTTCATTCTTCCGATAATCAGTCGGTGCCGCTGATTGCGCATCAAAATATAATATCCTGCATCGCCTATATTGTCTGGAACGGCATTTATAATCCCGTTCAAACCAGAATGGCGCCTAATCAAACAGCGGTGACGATCCAGGAGATTATTAATCTGGGAAAAATGATCAAAGACGTTTTCGGCAGTTTCGATATATCCGGTGTTCATTTTGGTAACTTCCTGCAGAAAGAGACCATCACCAAGATGCTGCTCGTCGTCAGCTTCGAAAGCCAGAAATTAAATATGGATGTTCACGATTTCTGTGTTATCTACAAAAACAACTGGGAAGAACTTTTCGTGCGCCGCTTTCCTTCCCTCGAAAAAATGAAGGCGTTTTGGGTTAGCTTAAGCAGAACTTCCCCCAATGTTCAGGTGCAGTATTACGTTCAGAGAAGCAATAAATATTACGAAAAAATAATTGAACGGGTTAAATATCTGGTGACGCAAATGCTGGCAACCCCATGATATAACTGTAATCGTTGCGGTATTTCATGGAGCGGCGGATGCCGGCGATCAATCAGCGGCGCCAGCCTAAATCCAGGTCCATATCTTTGGGCGCTTCCAGTTCTATTGTGTTTGAAATGGTCGTCTTTTGCCGGGCAGGAACATCGACAATCCAGACAAACTTAGAGTGGTCTTTTTCCAACGGTGCGGGATTTTGTTTGAAGGTAAGCCGGATTCTCTTGTCGCGGGCTTGCGGCGCCGGTTCCTCAATCCGTAATTTGATGTTGCTGCCGCTCAAATTTTTTGCTTCGATCAGCCACTGCCAGAGCTGCGTCTGTTTATCCTGAAAAACAGTTGTTGCGCCGGATTTGTTTTCGAGAGTGGAGCTGGTGACGGAAATCAGCGGGCTGGTGCCGAAGTAGAGCGTTCCCTCGTCGCCGGCCAGGGAGAAATTGCGTTTGCCCAAAACCGCTCCGTCAATCAGGAACAAGGCCTCACCGGCCGGTATATCCGCGGGGGCGTCAAGTTTGATCTGTGCGCGCACGAAGGCCTGCTGGCCCAGGCTGGGACGGGCAAGAAAGAGGAAATCGGCCGGCCAGTTTTCTTCCTTGATTTTCAGCCGCTGCCCGGCGCCCGCCGGAAGGTCTTTCCGGCCGATAGACCACATTGAATATGTCGTTCTGACGCTTTCCTCAACAGCAGCTTCCCGGCTGTCCCCGGCGGTAAGTGTGCTCTTTTCCATTGCCGGCGGCGCCTCCGGAATATCCTTGCGCATCGATTTATAAACCGGACGGGGACGTTTTTTAATAATCCAGTCCGGTAAATCGGGAGGCAAAACCGTAACAGCGGGTTGCAGGGTAGCCAGATTTATTTGAACCTGTTTCCAGTCAACACCTGTTGATTGCCACAATTGTGCTTCCCAGGAGAAGGAAACTCTGTTTTGCGCCGGCAACGCTTCTATCCGGTAAAGGGGCAGCCAACCGCAGCCGCCAAGATTGTAATTGTAGGACAACACTATCTCTTTGCCGGAGCCGGAGAAGGTCAGCGCTGCTTCCCAGGCCGTTTCTTTGCTTCCGGCGGCCTTATCCAGTGCTTCCTGGAGTTCTTTTAGCTGTTCGTCAACTTTTTCCATGTCGGCTGCAATAGTAAATTTCCCCGAGCTGGACTTTTTGACATTGCGGCCAATTGCGGCGGATAAATTATCGGCGTCGGCGACGGTCTTTGTTTTAGCCTTTGTTTGCATTTGCCAGAATTGCAGTTGAACGTCGAGTGCCTGCATTTTTGCCTGCAGCTCCTGGCGATCATTCTTCAATTTACCGATTTGTTTGCGTAATTCAGATATTTTAACTTCATCACGACGGGGAACAGCTTTTAGCTGAATGTCGTCGATTTTTGTCCGGCCGGCGGCGGGAAGAGTAACAACAAGTGAGGCCGGATCGGCCTGAGGCGGAAGCATTATGGAGGCCCGGCATCTCTCATTCCCGGAGCATTGCGGGTGCAGTCTGGCTGTTTCCGTTACCCTGGCGGAGTTGGGGAAAAGAGTGACTTCTTTCACGACGGCGTGGACAGCGGAAGAAAATAAGAAAAGAAAAGAGATTAAGACCAGAAATGAAAAATATTTTTTTGACATAAATTTAATCATCTCCTTATTTTTGAAAGCTTTTTTTGATTTTTACGGCAATTTCTCCAACTTTCTGCATAACTTCGGTTTCGTCCAGCGTCAGGAGCCGGCGGTTTTCCATAACAACTTTGCCGTTGATGATCGCCGTATCGACGTCGGCGCCGTTCGCGGCATAAACAAGATGCGAATATTCATTGTAAATAGGGGTCAGATGAGGTCTGTTCAGGCCGATGATAATAATATCGGCTTGTTTGCCGATTTGCAGCGAGCCGGTTATTTTTTCCATTCCGAGGGCCCTGGCGCCTTCTATGGTCGCCATGCGGACAACAGTCTTTGCATCCATTACTGTCGGATCAAGCCGCGCCGCTTTATGCAGTTTGGCGGCCATGGACATTTCCTTGATCATGTCCAGAGTGTTGTTGCTGGCGCAGCCGTCCGTGCCTAAACCGACGGTAATTCCGGCGCGAAGCATATCCGGCACCGGGGCGACGCCGCTGGCCAGTTTCATGTTGCTGGCGGGGTTGTGGGAAACTTTACAGCCGTAGCGGGCGAAGAGTTGTATGTCTTCTACGGAAAGATGGACGCAGTGGAAGGCAAGAAACCGTTCGTTGAGGTAATCGATGTCTTCCAGGAAAGGGACGGCTCCTTTGCCGAATTTCTGTTGCAGTTGTTCTTTTTCCGCCATGTTTTCCAGTAAATGAACGCCCAGCGGAATCTGATGATCGTCGGCCAGTTTTTTGGCTGCGGCCAGGAGGTTCGGGGAGCAGGTATACAGAGCGTGTGGTTCAACGAAGATGTTGACCAGAGGATCATCATGCCATTTTTCGATGAGCATGCGGGTGTAAGCCAGACCTTCCTCCGGGGATTTAAAATTCGGCGAAGGAAAATCAAAAAGGACTTCACCCAGCAGACAGCGCATCCCGGCCTGTTTTGCCGCCTTTGCTGTTTCATCTTCAAAAATATACATGTCGCAGAAAGTAGTGGTCCCCGATTTAATCATTTCGGCGCAGGCGAGAAGCGAGCCCCAGTAGGCAAGCTCTTGATCGACGTTTCTGGCTTCGGCGGGGAAGATATAATTATTGAGCCAGTCCATAAGCTCCAGGTCGTCCGCCATGCCGCGGAAACAGGTCATGGCGGCGTGTGTATGGCTGTTGACGAAGCCGGGCATAACCAGGGAATCTGCGGCATTGATTGTCTTTTTAGCTTTGTACTTTGGGCCTATTTCCCCGGACGGTCCTATGTCAATTATAAGACCTTCCTTGATGGCGATCGCCGCTTCATCGAGCTCGGTATCGCTGGAGTCGAGAAGAAGTAACTTGCCAGCGTTAATTAAGATGTCGATTTCCTGCATTCTGCAACTTATTCCTTGTTCAGCTTTTGTTCTTCAGTCCTCAGCCCTGAGTCTTCAATCTAAACTGCTACTTGATACAGACGCGCCGCACCTGCGTGAAATCGGTCAGGCCTTGCAGAGACTTGATAATGCCATCCTGCAGGAGGGTGGTCATTCCTTCTTTCATCGCCTGTTCCCGCAGAACTTCGACTGTGGAGTGCTTCTGGACCAGTCTCTTGATTTCATCGGAGCCGACCAGCAGTTCGTGAATCCCCATTCGTCCCTTGTACCCTGTTTTGTCGCAGGCGTCGCAGCCTTTGGGACGATAAAGAACAAAATTATCATCGTAGGGAATATTTAATTTGGCAAATTCCTCTCTACCGTATGCTTCCGCAATTTCTTCATACTCTTCTGGAGCAGGATGGTATGATTCTTTACATTGTTTGCAAAGGGTCCGGACAAGTCGCTGGGCAAGAATGCCTAAAAGGGCGTCGGCGAAGTTAAGAGGATCAATGCCCATGTCCAGCAACCGGACGATGGTTTCCGGAGCGCTGTTCGTGTGCAATGTGCTGAAAACGAGATGGCCGGTAAGCGAGGCTTCCACGCCGGTCTTGGCTGTTTCAAAATCGCGCATTTCACCGACCATGATAACATCGGGATCGGCCCGCAGAAATGCCCGCATGGCCGCAGCGAAATCAAAACCGATTTTAGGCTGCACCTGTACCTGGCGCAAACCGTACTGTGTAATTTCCACCGGGTCTTCAGCTGTCCAGATTTTTTTGTCCGGCTTGTTTATGTAGCCCAGAGCGGCATGCAGTGTTGTTGTTTTACCGGAACCGGTGGGGCCCACAACGAGAATCATGCCGTAAGGTTTGGAGATTACATTTATCATTTCTTTATAATTGCGTGGAAGTATGCCCATGGCTTCCAGAGGCATGGTTTCCCCTTTGGCCAGGATGCGCATGACAACATCTTCCACTCCGCCTTGCGTGGGAATGGTGGCTACACGCAATTCAATTTCATCGCCTGCAGACCGGCGGAATTTGATCTTTCCGTCCTGGGGCTTTCTTTTTTCAGTAATATCCAGACTGGACATGATTTTAATGCGCGAGATAAGCGCCGCCCGGTAGCTGAAAGGAACAGTCTGGTAAAGGGTGCAATCTCCGTCGACGCGGTAGCGGATTTCCACATTTTTCTTGCCGATATTGGGTTCAACGTGAATATCTGACGCACGGCGCGCATATGCATCATTGATAATTTTATTCACCAGCTGCATAATTACGCTGTCCGATTCAGTAACGGCGTCGCCGCCGTCTTCGTCTTCAATGGCCGTGTCTTCATCATCCAGTTTTCCCAGCAGTTCGATGAAGGAGTGTTCATCCTCAGGCGTGTGATAAAAAAGATTGATATACTTGACTATATCTTCCGGAAAAGAGACATCGTATTTGACCTGCTTGGTTTTTAAAAGGCTTTCGATTGTATCTCTTTTTAATATATTGTTGGGATCATCGATGATGACATGGATATTGCCGTCTATTTTTTCCAGGGGAACCCAAAGTTCGCGGCGCAGGTAGTCCTTTTTCAGGTTTTTAATCAGATCGCCGGGGATTACCATTTTATCGTTATATGTAATAAAGCGGCAGTGATAAAATTCTTCGTAGGAGCGCCCGATATCTTCTTTGGATATTTTGTATCTGTCCATGAGATAGGTTTCCATGGTTTCCTTTTTCTCACGGGAGTCTTCCCAGGCGCTTTCCAATTCTTCTTCTTTGAGGAGATCGCGGCTGATCAGATAATCAAACTTTGTTTTTCTGCGGCGGGTAAAACGCTGCTGGTTATAAAACGCAATACCGAGGACTTCGGAGATTTGATGTAAAAGATTTTTATCTTCTTCCGAAAACTTGCTTGTGCCGATTCTCCTGTTGAGAAGTTGAATTACTCCCATCAGTTGATTTTTGTTGAAAATCGGAGCGGCAAGAATTTGTTTTGTTCTGAATCCTGATTTTTTATCCCAGCTGACGTCAAAAGACAGCTCACCGTCAATTGCTTTCAATTCACTTATGTTATAGGCATCGCTGATGTTGACGACTTTGCCTGTATTGGCCACATAGCCCGCGATGCTTTTATTGCTGATCGGAACCCGAATTTCTTTTAATTCCGTTCCCCCCGCCAGAAACATGGAGTAAATTTCGTTGCGAACCTTGTCGACAACGTAAATTGTTATGGAATGGGCGTTGAAGAGATTGAGAATGCCGTCTTTCAGGTCGACAAGAATTTGTTTAATGTTTTGGGCAGCATGAATACGGTTTGTTATTTCCTGCAGAGCTTTGCTCAGCCGAAGCTTTTCGTCAACGCTGGCTGCGGAAACTGATTGTAACTGATTGTTTACTAACATTAACCAATGTGCTCCAAAATATTTTTACCCCGCCGTAACGATTTTAGAAAAATCGGCTATTTTATGAAAGGTGGCTGAAATTTCAGAAAGCAGGGACAACCGGTTGAATTTGATTTTTTCATCTTTATCCATGACCATGACGCTGTCAAAAAAAGCATCAACCGGGGGACGCAGCCGAGCCATTTCTTTTAAGGCCAGGTTAAAATCATTTTTTTCGATGCCGTCGACTATTTGTTTTTCGATTTCCTTTGCGGCTGAATATAAATTTCTTTCGGCATCGGTGGCAAAAAGTTTAGGGTCAACATTGGGATTACTGAAGTCTTTTAAAATATTGTCCACGCGTTTGAAGGCAATGGAGATCGGTTCAAATTCAGGATTGGTGCGAAAAGCCTGCAGAGCTTTAATTTTTTCCGACGCCACGACAAGATCGTTCAATCCGCCCGCCAAGACTGCGTCCACGGTGTCGTAGGCGTAACCCTGGGCTATCAACTGATTCTGATAACGGCCGGCAAAGAAATCCCGGACGTCTTTTTTGACTTCGGCTGCCGGTTTTTTCAGAACGCCATCCAGTAATTTCAGGCTTTCATCAAGAAGAAAATCGAGCGGCAAAGCGTAGCGGCGGTCCAGGATAATATTAATAACTCCCAGGGCCTGGCGTCTCAGGGCGTAGGGATCGGCTGTGCCGGTGGGAGGAAGTCCCACTCCGAAGAAACCGGTGATGGTATCGACTTTGTCGGCGATTCCGACGATGGCTCCCTCATCGGTTTGCGGCAGGTCACCACCGGCGGCTATCGGGAGATAATGTTCGTAGATGGCTTCGGAGACAACCGGGTTTTCTCCCGCCAGGCGGGCGTATTCGCGTCCCATGATGCCCTGCAATTCGGAAAATTCACCGACCATCTGCGTTTCTAAATCGGCCTTGGCCAACAGTGCGGCCCGATCAACGGTATCTTTGATCGCCGGATTTATCTTGTCGACAATTATCGCCGCCAGTTTTCGAAAACGCATGACTTTATCGTAAGAAGTGCCCAACAGCTTGTGAAATACAACCTTCTTTAAGGCCTCCAGACGTGTTTCCAGCGGAACTTTTTGGTCTTCTTCAAAGAAGAAGCGCGCATCAGCCAGGCGGGCGCGGATAACTTTTTCGTTTCCACGGGCGATAACACTCAGATCCCGGGCTTGAGTATTGCTGACCGCAATGAAGTAGGGCAGTAAAAGACCGGTCCCATCAGTCACCGGAAAATATTTCTGGTGACTGATCATGGTAGTGGTCAGAACTTCCTTGGGCACCTGCAGGAATTCCCGGTCGAAACCGCCGCGGATGATAACCGGATATTCGACGATAAAGGTAACTGTTTCCAAAAGATCGTCGGTATAATAAATCTTTCCGTCTACCTCGGCCGCCGCTTTCCTTGCTTCTTCCAGAATTATCTGCTTTCTTTCCGCCGGATCAACGATAACGAAATTTTCCTTCGTTTTTTTCTTGTAGTCGGCAAAATTCTCCACGGTAAAGGAATCCGGGGCGAGGAAACGATGACCGTAAGAGCAATTGGAGCTTTGCACGGCTTCCAGCTGCAGCGAGACGATTTCTCCGCCGTAAAGAGCCAGAATCCAATGAATGGGACGCGGGAAGCGCAATTCATAATCCGCCCAGCGCATAGTTTTGCGGAAGGGAATTGCCGTAACCAGCTTTGTCAGCATTTCCGGCAGCAGAGCGGCGGTTGCTTCGCCGATAATGGTTTTCCGGCTGGCGAGATATTCACCTTTTTCCGTTGTCACGGTTTCCAATTGCGATATGTCCAGTCCCTGTCCCCGGGCGAAACCGAGGGCGGCTTTGGAAGGATTGCCCTTTTCATCAAACGCGGCCTTTTTGGCGGGTCCCAGTTTTTCTATAGTCTGATCTTCCTGTTTTTCTCCGACTTCGGCGATATAAAGACACAAGCGGCGGGGCGTCGCCAGAACCTGGACGCCGGAAAAGGGAATTCTCTTTTCGGTGAACATTTTTTTTGTTATTTCTTCGATATCAGTGACGGCTTTGACCAAAAAAGCGGCGGGAATTTCTTCCGTTCCAATTTCAAAAAGCAGTTCTTTGCTCATTATTATTCTCCCGGTATTTTAAACATTTGTATGCTCATTTCTGCAAAAGCGGATAGCCCATTTCTTCGCGCTGCTTTAAATAAAGTTCAGCGCTGACTCTGGCCAGATTTCTGACGCGGCCGATATAATTGGTCCTCTCGTTGACGCTGATTGCTCCGCGGGCATTGAGCAAATTAAAAATGTGCGAGCATTTCAAGCAGTAGTCGTAGGCCGGCAAAACAAGATTTTTTTCAATTATATTAAGTGCTTCTTCTTCGTACATGTCGAACAGTTTTCTCAGCATTTCAATGCTGGCAACTTCAAAATTGTAGGTCGAAAATTCGACTTCGCCCTGATGGTGAACGTCGCCGTATTTAATTTCGTCTGTCCACTGCAAATCATAGACGTTGTTGATGCCTTGAATATACATGGCGATACGTTCCGTACCGTATGTCAGTTCGGCGCACACAGGATGCAGATCGAAGCCGCCCACCTGCTGAAAGTAGGTGAACTGGGAAATTTCCATGCCATCGAGCCAGACTTCCCAGCCGAGTCCCCAGGCGCCTAATGTCGGCGATTCCCAGTCATCTTCGACGAACCGGATATCATGTTCCAGCGGGTCGATGCCGAAGCTTTTGAGTGAATTCAGATAAAGCTCCTGAATGTTGACCGGCGACGGCTTCATAATAACCTGATATTGATAATAATGCTGGAGGCGGTTGGGGTTTTCGCCGTATCTGCCGTCGGTCGGGCGACGCGACGGCTGGACGTAGGCAACGTTCCATGGTTCCGGTCCCAGCGCTCGCAGGCAGGTAGCCGGGTGAAAAGTTCCCGCTCCCACTTCCATGTCATAAGGTTGCTGAATTACGCATCCCTGGGAATGCCAGTATTGCTCCAGGGCGAAGATCAATTCCTGAAAAGTCACGATTTCCTCCTTGCCGTTCGAAGTGAAGAATCAGCTGATTTATATTACGTTTTCTGTTTTTAGCTTAATTTTATTTCTCGATCTGCCGGCTTCGGGAATACTTAAATATGTCCCGTCGCCTTCTTGTTACTCTTTTAAAAGCAAAAGGTTACAAGGCGTATTTAACTTCTGCGTTCCTAGCATGAGAGACGGATGGTGTCAATATGAAAGGGCGACTATTCCAGGGGGATCAGTTTTATCTAGTTTCCATCCGGAAACCCCTGTTTTTTAGAACAGGGTTAATACGGAATTTGGATAAATCGCCGTAAATTATAACTCGGTTAATCATACTACGATTGATCGAACCGTTCTTTCTCAAAACAAGAC
>Ga0208462_1000382_pt1 | contig 47556 bp, 42 predicted proteins | sample AD_SCU001_MetaG_FD_184452 | JGI IMG/M metagenome (GOLD analysis project Ga0208462, IMG submission 184452) | Active sludge microbial communities of municipal wastewater-treating anaerobic digesters from China - AD_SCU001_MetaG (SPAdes) (version 2) | ecosystem: Engineered > Bioreactor > Anaerobic...
ATGCTCCTTTGCGTTCAGGCACCGATATCGCTTTCCTGGGTGGCATGATCAAATACATTCTCGACAACAATCTTTACTTTGACGAGTATGTCAAGAGCTACACTAATGCATCTTTCCTGGTTAATCCCGATTTTAAACTGCCGGGAGACAATAAAGGTGTATTTTCCGGTCTGGCGGACGGCAAGTATATAAAAGATACCTGGTCTTATCAGACGGATGCGGAAGGGGTTATTAAAAAAGACAGAACATTGCAGGATCCCAACTGCGTTTTCCAGTTATTGAAAAAGCATTACTCCCGTTATACACCAGAACTTGTTTGCCGAATAACCGGGACGCCCAAAGATAAACTGCTCGAAGTTTATAAACTTTTCGGCTCCACCGGAAAGCCGGACAAAGCCGGCGTGGAATTGTACGCCATGGGCTGGACACAGCATACCGTTGGTGTCCAGAATATCCGTACAATGTGCATTATCCAGCTTCTGCTGGGCAACATGGGCATCGCCGGCGGCGGTATTGCGGCGATGAGAGGAGAGAGCAACGTTCAGGGCTCCACGGATCACGGCCTCTTATTCCACATCTGGCCCGGCTATCTCGGCACTCCGTCAGGATCTTTGCCGACTCTGGCAGCCTATAACGAAAAAAACACACCCACAACGAAGGAGAAGGAAAGCCTCAACTGGTGGAAAAATAAGCCCAAGTATGTAGCCAGTTTCCTGCGCTCCATGTACGGGGAAAACGCCTCTCTGGACGAGGCCTATGCGCTTTTACCCAAGGTTGATGACGGCGCGAACTACTCCTGGCTGGCGCTCTTCGACCAGATGTACAAGGAAAAGTTCACCGGTTTCTTTGCCTGGGGAATGAATCCCGCCTGCAGCGGCGCTCACTCCAATAAAGTTCGTCAAGCCATGACCAAGCTCGACTGGATGGTCAACGTAAACCTGTTTGACAACGAAACCGGCTCTTTCTGGTGTGGGCCCGGTATGGATCCCAAAAAGATCAAAACGGAAGTATTCATGCTGCCCTGCGCCGCTTCCATAGAGAAAGAAGGAAGCATCGCCAACAGCGGCCGTTTAATGCAGTGGCGCTACAAGGCGGTCGACGCTCCGGGCGAGGCGCTGCCCGACGGCGACATCATGAGTGAAATTTTCTTTAAAGTAAAAGAACTTTACGAGAAAGAAGGTGGGCCGCACAAGGAAGCCATCACTAAACTGACCTGGCCGTACGGTAAAAAAATCAACAATCATTTCCACTATGAACCTCGTATGGTAGCCAGAGAAGTCAACGGCTTTTTCCTGGAAGACAAGAAAGTGGAGAATCCGACCAAGAAAGACGAATTCAAGGAATTCAAGAAGGGCGATCTGGTGCCGACTTTCGCCTGGCTGCAGGATGACGGTTCTACGTCCTCGGGCTGCTGGGTCTATTGCGGTTCGGTTACCGAAAAGGCCAATCTGGCCATGCGCCGCAAAACTGATGATCCCACAGGTCTGGGGCTTACCCCGGAATGGGCTTGGTCCTGGCCGGTAAACCGCCGCATCATCTACAACGGCGCTTCCGTTGATCCCAGCGGTAAACCGTGGGATCCGTCCCGCGCGGTTATTAAATGGGACGAGGAAGAGAAAAAATGGAAGGGCGATGTTCCTGATGGAGCGGGAGATCCCGGCAAGGGGCGTCCGCCGTTCATCATGAAACCGGACGGTGTGGCCAGTATCTACGGTCCGGGGCTGGCCGATGGTCCTTTCCCCGAACACTACGAACCGTTGGAGTGTCCGGTGGAGAAGAACCTGATGTCCGATCAGAAGAACAATCCGGCTATCAAACGTTTCGACAAGGCCGGGGTCGGTTCCGATCTGGATGTTTATTCCGGCGTGGCGGGCTGCGATCCGCGGTTCCCGTTCATTTGTGCAACCTATCGTGTCAGCGAGCACTGGCAGACCGGTGTTTTAACCCGCTGGTGTCCGTGGCTGGCGGAAATGCAGCCCGGTATGTTTGTGGAAATGAGCGTAGAACTGGCGAAAGATAAGAGTATTAAGAGTGGAGATAAATGTATTGTTAAATCGGCGCGTGGTGAAGTGGAGTGTACGGCTATTGTAACACCCCGTTTCAAGCCGTTCAATATTGACGGAAATATGATCCATGAAGTCGGCATTCCCTGGCATTTTGGGTGGATCACCAGCAAAAAACGGCTTTTCAAGCGGGGCGACAAGGTGCCGGAAGTGTTCACCACGGGTGACGCGGCAAATCTTCTAACGTCAACCATCGGCGACGCCAACACGATGATACCGGAGAGCAAAGCCTTCATGGTGAATGTTGTGAAGAAGGGGGTGAAGTAATATGACCGAGAAAATAAAATTATACGATGCTTCGAAATGTACCGCCTGCCGCGGTTGCCAACTGGCTTGCAAACAGTGGAACGGCTTGAGAGCCCGTCAGACGGAACACAGGGGCACCTATCAGAATCCGCCGACGCTGGGGCCGAATACATTTATGCTCATTCACTTTCAGGATTATGTTGATTCCCAGGGTAATGTGAAATGGCTTTTCCGCAAGGAAGCCTGCATGCATTGCACCAACGCAGCCTGTGTGACGGTTTGTCCCAGCGGTGCTCTTTATTACAATGAAGAATTTAAGACCGTGGGACTGGACAGAGAAAAGTGCATCGGCTGCCAGGAATGCGTTGCGGCCTGTCCTTTTGAAATTCCGCGTTATGATTCGAAAGCCGACAAGGTTTCCAAGTGCGATATGTGCGAAAGCCGTATTTCCAACGGCCTGGATCCGGCCTGCGTCAAGGCTTGTCCCACCGGCGCGCTTAAATTCGGCGACAAAGATAAAATGATGGCCGTTGCCGAAAAACGTAAACAGGAACTGGGCGAAGGGGCCTCCATTTACGGCGACAAATTTGTGAATGGTACTCATTTTCTGTATGTTTTCAAAGAAGATCAGTCTGTTTACGAAGGATTGAAGAAAGATCCGAAAGTTCCGTTCTCGCTGACGGTCTGGAAGAGTTGGCTGAAACCGCTGAGTGTACTGGCGGCGGGAGGAGTCGTCGGCGGTTCCATCCTCCATTATGTGCTGCACGGGCCCAAGAGACCGGATCCGGAGGGTGCGGTGCAGGATGAAAAGAATCAGGGAGGTGAATAGTATGAAAAGAGGTATGGTTTTAGTTACTTCAAGGTACGAACGATATGTTCACTGGTTCCTGGCCATTTCCTGCCTTCTTTTGTGTTACACCGGATTAGGTATGATGTTCAAAGAACTGAATTTCTTGGGCGTCATTATGGGTGGACTGAAAGGTATGAAGGTTGTGCACAATTATACCGCCATAGTTTTTATCGTATCATTGCTGCTGGCGATAATTATGTGGTGGAAAGAAGCCGGGGTTTTTGTCTTTCCGGAAGATCTCGAGTGGATTAAGGCCGCAGGCGGATATTTGTGGCATGTTGATAAAGTTCCCGAGACGGGGAAATACAATCCCGGTCAGAAGTTGTTCTTTTTGACAGTCGCCTTTTTCGGCGTGATAATGATCGTTACGGGATTCTTCATGTTGTTTCCGAATCTCTTCTTCCTGGGAGATGCTCTGCTGGATTGGGTCTATGTACTGCATGTGCTCGGGTTTGTGGTGATTTTTGCTTTCTTCTTTATTCACCTGTACCTGGGTACCGTCGGCAATCCGGGAACCGTTCAGGCGATGATTAACGGCTGGGTTACGAAACCCTGGCTCAGGAAGCAGCATCCCGGTTGGCTCAAAGAGATGGAGCATGAGGGAACCCTCATCGTTTACGGTCAGGAAAAAAATAAAAAAGCCATTAGCTGAAGCAATTTACATTAGCTGTCCAGGAGGCCCGGGGTTAAAGCTCCGGGCCTTTTTTGTTTGCAATCGATAATAAATCTGTACGAAAATTTGGCAAAATGATATGGAAGCGCCGTTGGAAGTTGGATTTTATTTTCTTTTCTGCCTGAACCCGTAGCTGGTCTGCACCGCTGCATTAGCCGCTGCAAATAATTTCCCGATCCCAATTTCCCGTAAAAATTGAATTATTGTCTTGAATTTGATGATAAAAAGATTTCTTTGCTTCCAATGAATGAATTTTCGAAGGGAAATGAGGTATAAAAGTCGATGCTGGACAGGTTTAACAGAGAAATTACTTACTTGAGGATTTCCGTCACCGACAGATGCAATCTTCGCTGTATTTACTGTATGCCGGAAGAAGGAATGCAGTTTAAGCAGCACGAAGATATTCTGCGTTACGAGCAAATAGAGCAAATAGTTAAAGAAGCAGTCCAACTGGGCATATACAAAATCAGGTTGACCGGGGGCGAGCCCCTGGTCAAAAAGGACATCGAATTTCTGGTGGCGAAATTAGCAAAGATTGAAGGAATTAAAGAGCTTTGCCTGACAACCAACGGCGTTTTTCTGGAGCAGAAAGCCAGGGTCTTGAAGCAGGCCGGCTTGACGAGCATCAATATATCGCTCGACACGCTCCAGCCGGAAAAATTCAGACAAATAACCCGGGTCGGCAATCTGGCTGATGTTTTAAAAGGTATCGATGCCGCCATCAGGGAAGGCTTCAAAATCAAAATAAATATGGTGGTCTTGAAAGGCATAAACGAAAATGAAATCGATGATATAAAAAGATTTTGCCAGGAAAAAAACATCAGGTCGCAGCTGATCAACCAGTTTAATCTGAAGGAGGACAAAAATGATCAATATATATTCGACCGGCCTCCGAAGTGCGGGAACTGCAACCGGATTCGGCTGTTGTCCGATGGTGTTTTAAAACCCTGCCTGCATTCGGAATTTGAATGTAAAATAGATATGAACCATATCCGCGAAAGTCTTATCAAAGCCATTCTTGCCAAGCCGGAAAGAGGGCAGTCCTGCAATTCCAGGAAAATGTTTGAAATAGGGGGTTAGCTTTGGAATTAACTCATGTAAATTCTTCCGGGAACGCCTTCATGGTTGATGTGTCCGCGAAGGAGATAGTGAAAAGAACGGCGGCTGCTTACGGAAAAATACGGCTGCAGAAAGAAACGATGGATATTGTAAAAGCCAACCTCATGAAAAAAGGCGATGTTTTAGCGGTGGCAAAAATTGCCGGCATCATGGCGGCAAAAAAAACGGAAGAGCTCATTCCCCTCTGTCATTGCCTGAATCTGGAGCATGTGGATGTCAACTTTATTCTTGCGGATGACGGCATTGAAATAACGAGCCAGGTAATCACTTCGGGGAAAACAGGCGTCGAGATGGAAGCACTCACCGCCGTATCCGTGGCAGCGCTGACCATTTACGATATGTGCAAAGCTGTTGATAAGAAAATGCATATAGAAAATGTTTATCTTGTGGAAAAGAAGAAGGAAGAAATAAAGTAGGAATTGCGGTAAAGCAAAATTTGGGTAATTAAGGTGTTAGAATAAATCATGAAAGTAACGGTTATCACAATATCCGACCGGGCGTCGAAGGGGCTTTATGAAGATCTCTCCGGACCGGTAATCGAGAAAATTATAAAAGAAAACATTGCCGATGTTGAAATTTCCAGAATGATCGTCCCCGATGAAAAGGAGGAAATCCGAGAAGCCCTGCAAAAGGCGGCGTCATCCGATTTCATATTGACCACCGGAGGAACCGGCTTGTCCTCCAGGGACATAACCCCTGAAATTTGTGAAGAGTACTGCGACAGAAGCCTGCCCGGCATGGCCGAAATATTACGCAGTGAATCCTACAAAGAGACCCCCCACGCCATGCTTTCCCGGGGATATGCCGGAATTAAAGATAAAACCATCATTGTTAATTTCCCCGGCTCCGTCAAAGCTGTAACGCTTTGCACCAGAATTCTCCTGCCCGTCATGGGGCACGCCCTGAAAATGATTAATAACGAAGGGCATTAAAAACAAACAATTACTGCATAATCTTCGAACAGTTCACACACTGTTTCCACAAAGGGCAGGATATATAAATAGACCATGCTTTTTATAACAATTTTTTTATTTCCTTCATGGCGGCGATCTTTAAGCGTCAATCTTTGTAACCGGTTTTGCCTTTCAGGTTCAGGTGTTAAGCAAGCAGCCGGACTGTCGCTGGACGTATTCTTGGCGGTAATTTTACTTTCGGTTAACGCTTTGCTTTTCTGAGATTTTTTTTTCAATGCTAATATTTTGTCTTCAGCTTTTTGTAAAATGGGGGTGATTTCTCTTTCCAGATCGTCAAATATTGCCAGTAATTCTCTGGCGCCTTCGGTCAGATGCAATTTGTTTTCACCGGGATTAACCTCCACCAGATGAATACCCAGTCTCTCCTCAGCAACTTTAATTTTCCCCCATGCCAGGCGGTAGGAAACATTCAGCTTTTTGGCCGCCGAATTCAGGCTGCGGCATTCATCTATCTGTTTGAAAAAAGTATTGCGACCAGGTCCGAATATTGTCAAGCCATGTGCTTCAAACCATATCTTATGTTTTATCTTCATTAAACAACCTTTCCAGCCTGAAAATGACAAACAGGGTAAATTTTTTTGACTTTCGCTTCCGAGAATATCCTGATTGGCCGTATCGCAACAGTTGATCGAATTGATAGGGTCTTTATTTGCGAGAAAACATCTATAGGAAAAAGACTTTTGTCTGTCAATAAAAAAGACTGGTTAAGTAGCGATTTATACAGGATTAAATAAACGCAACTGTTAATCAAAAAGCGTAAATGATTATTTATTATTATCTGAATAATTACTTAATGTTATTATCTGGCACCTGTTATTACCTGTTATTATTAATAATATGAGTATCGAATTATCTTTATGATTATAATGATTTTCTGCTGACGACTCCGGCCGTTAAATAAAAAATATTATTTTGTGATGATTAAAATATTGCGATTATAAAATTTTTATGCTAGGGCAAGCATAAATCATTATGCTGTGGCAAGCATAGAAAACAATGTTTCCCCTGTAGAAATTTTAAAATTAACAATTTTCAGGCGACCTCGTAAAAAGGTCGCAGGCAAGGCGCGCAAATACCGAGGAATGAAGCGTACTTAAGGTACGTTGCAGTGACGAGGGATGAAGCGCAACGCAGCATCCGGCCTTTTTACGAGGTCGTCAACAATAACAATAAAGAAACTAACCATCTTTCGATCCTGTGTTTTATAAAATGATTGCCAAATCTTTTGCACATCATCGTCACCGCCCCAAAATATCATTTAATATTAATTATATCGGCATGTTGCACGCAGGTGTACAGCCTCGAAATTATTGAAAGGAGATAATATGGCAAAAGGGAATAATTCCGCGTATAAGAAGATGCTTGACAAGCAATACAAAGAATTAATGCGGCGTTGTCAAGTTCACTTGGAACAAATCGAAAAAGATTTACCTGAGCCTAAGGAAGATTTACAAGAGCTATTAAAGGATCGGGGTTTTTCCAGACGAGATTTCATGAAATGGACATCGGCAATGACAGCTGCCCTGATGCTGCCGCCGGTTTTCCGCCCCATGGTGGCCAAGGCAGCGGAAAATTTCAGCCGCCTTCCTGTCGTTTGGCTCCATTTCGCCGAATGCACCGGCTGCAGCGAAGCATTTTTACGCTCTTCTTATCCTAATGTTGACGATATTCTTCTGGAAACAATATCATTGGAATATCATGAGACATTAATGGCCGCATCGGGATACCAGGCGGAAGCTAACCTGGAAAAAGCAGTTCAAGATTTTGCCGGCAAATTTATCTGTGTCATCGAAGGCGCCCTGCCTCGAAATTTGCATGGTTTGTATTTGACTCTCGGCCCGAAGGGGAAAACCGGTATTCAGGTTGCCAAAGAAGTTACCTCCAAGGCGGCGGCCGTAATATGCATCGGTTCCTGTTCGGCATACGGCAATATCCCCGCAGCAAAACCCAATCCTACTGATTGCGTGGGAATCAGCGAGGCCATCGGAGTTAAAACCATAAACATCGCCGGTTGTCCTCCCAACGCTGTTAATTTCACTGGAACCGTACTGCATTATTTACTCTTTGGAACCGTTCCGCCCCTGGATTCATTAGGCCGGCCGCTCTGGGCTTATGGAAAACGCATTCATGATTTCTGCGAAAGAAGACCGCATTACGACGCCGGTGAATTTGTTGAAGAGTGGGGTGATGCCGGTGCGATAAAGGGCTGGTGTTTATATAAAGTCGGCTGCAAGGGTCCCTATACGTTTGCCAATTGCAGCAAAGTCCGTTTTAACGACGGTATTTCCTGGCCGGTTATGGCCGGTCATGGTTGCATCGGATGCACCGAACCTGGATTCTGGGATACCATGGCTCCGCTGGAAAAACCAATCAGTGATCAAACTATCGGCGGTGGTGAAAAGACGGTCGATAAGATTGGTATTGCACTAACGGGTGTGGCTGTTGCCGGAGTTGCCGCGCATGCCGGGGCTACCGCCATCGTGCGTAAAGCGAGGAATAAGGATGACCGGACGAAAGCTGAGGAGGAATAACATGACTAAAAGAATTATTGTCGATCCGATCACCAGGATTGAAGGACATTTAAGAATTGAAGTCGAAGTTGATGATCAGAATGTAATTAAAGATGCCTGGAGCAGCATTACTCTCTGGCGCGGCATTGAAACAATACTGAAGGGCCGCGACCCGCGTGACGCCGGTCTGATTGTCCAGCGATTTTGCGGAGTATGTACTTATGTTCATTATGAAGCCAGTATTTTGGCCTGTGAAGACGCCTTCGGAGTTAAACCGCCACCCAATGCCCGAATCATTCGCAACCTGATAAATGCCGCCCTGTACATGTACGACCACCCCATGCACTTCTATCATCTGCACGGCCTGGACTGGGTGGATGTGGTGAGCGCCCTTTCGGCTGATCCGAAAAAGGCGGTGGACATGGCCAGAGCTTACTGTCCCAATCCTTACAATTGTTCGGCCACCCACTATAAAGCGGTTCAGGATAGAGTAACCAAATTTGTTAAATCCGGACGCCTTGGACCTTTTGCCAATGCTTACTGGGGAAATCCATCTTATAAGCTGCCGCCGGAAGCAAACCTGATTATCCTTTCTCATTATTTGGATGCGTTGGCCGTTTCTAAAGTCGCCGCCCAGATGATGTCCATATTTGGCGGTAAGAATCCCCATCCGCAGAGTCTGATTGTCGGCGGGGTAACTTCCGTTATGGATGCTCTTGATGCAGAACGTCTGGGGCAGTATTTGTTCCGTTTCAAGGAAGTTAAGAATTTTGTAGAAACAGCGTATATACCGGATGTTCTTCTTGCCGCTACCTATTATAAAGGTGAAGGCCTGAGCGGTATAGGCGGAGGCGTGAAAAACTATCTGGCGTATGGCGGATTCCCGCTCGATGATGACTGGAATAATCTGCTCTTCCCCAGAGGAATTGTTAAAAACAGAGACTTGGCCAAACCATTAAAATTGGATGAAACCAAGATTACGGAAGAGGCAACCCATTCCTGGTACAGGGATAACGAGCCGCAGCATCCGTACAAGGGAACAACTGAGCCGAAATACACGGGCTATGATCAAGAAGGGCATCTAAAGGGAGACGGAAAATATTCCTGGTGTAAAGCGCCGCGCTATGACGGCGCGCCTTATGAAGTCGGACCATTGGCCCGCTTCATTGTTGGTTATGCTCAAGGCTATAAGCCTATGAAGGAATTGGTGGATTCGACATTGAAAGCAACCGGACTGCCGGCGACAGTTCTCTTCTCGACTCTTGGCCGCACTGCCGCCCGCGCTCTGGAAACCAAGCTTGTCGCCGACAACGCGGAAGCATGGGTAAATGAACTTATCGCCAACGTTAAGAAAGGCGATACGAGAACCTGGACGCGATGCGACGTGCCCAGAAAACCGGCTCAGGGCCGTGGTATGACCGAACCGCCCCGTGGCGCACTCGGCCACTGGATCAACATCGAAAAGGGAGTCATCGCCAATTATCAGGCGGTTGTTCCTTCCACATGGAACTGCTCGCCGCGTGATAAAAAGGGTGTACGCGGCCCCTATGAAGAATCTCTTATTGGAACAAAACTGGCGAAAGTTGACCAGCCGCTGGAAATCATCCGCACAATCCATTCGTTTGATCCGTGCATGGCCTGCGCAGTGCATATCATCGATCCCCAAACGAATGAGATTAAACAATTTAAAGTGGCGTAAATTGATAAGGAGGTTACAGTGGAAAAGATTATCGCCGTTAAAGAATGGTCCCTGGCTATACGGATTAACCACTGGGCCATGGCAATAGCAATATTTATTTTAATTCCCACCGGTTTTTATATTGCCTCTCCGTTTACCGTTGGAGCAGGTGAAACAGTAAACAAGTTCTTAATGGGAAATATGCGTTTCATTCATATTCTCTTTGGGATGATTCTTGTTTTCATTTTCCTCTGGCGCATTTATCTGGCGTTTTTTTCCAAGTTCCATGCGGACTGGAAAGATTTCTTTGCCTGGATGGACATGAAGGCAATTATCCACCAGATAAAGTTCTATCTGCATCTCGAGAAACATCCTCCGGAGCAGAAGTGGCTGTATGGTCCGGTGCAATCCCTCGCTTATGCAGGGCTTCTGTTCATGGTTTTAGTTATCGTTGTGACGGGGCTGATCCTGATGGGCGCCGGTTATCATGCCGGGCTTACCGCGCTGCTCTACAAGATAGTGAAACCCGTAGAAAATGCAATGGGCGGCCTGGCCACGGTTCGCTTCGTTCACCATGTTTTCACCTGGTTCTTTATTTTGTTTATTGTGGTGCATATATACATGGCTTTCTGGTATGATGTTATGCTGCACAAGGGAACCGTTTCCTCCATGATCAGTGGAAGAGTTTTCAAACGAGTGGTGGAAGAGTAGAAATTTTGTTGCTATGAGAATGAAATAACCGAAAAGGGGAGAAAGAGTCCATCTCCCCTTTTTCTTACGTAAATTATGACGACTTCGTAAAAAGGCCGGATGCTGCGTTGCGCTTCATCCCTCGTCACTGCAGCGTACCCTAAGTACGCTTCATTCCTCTGTATTCGCGCGCCTTGCCTGCGACCTTTTTACGAAGTCGTCTGTAAATTGTTAATTTACGACTTTTTACGAGTTCATCAATTATGATAGATAAGAATTTTGTTACTATTTTAGGAATAGGCAACATTCTGCTGCAAGATGAAGGTTTCGGTGTTCATTTTGTTCGCTGGATATCTGAACGTTATTCTGCTGCTGATGAAATAAAAATAATTGACGGCGGAACGCTGGGTTATGCCCTGCTGGATATTGTCAGCGGCTGTCGGAATCTTATTGTTATTGATGTTCTCAAAGTGGATGATGCACCCGGATCATTATACCGTTTTAATCAACAGGAAATGGAAATTCATCTGCCTCCGCCTACCACCGCTCATGAAGTTACCTTTTCCGATTTACTGTTTAAGGTCGAACTGATGGGTGAATCTCCGGAAGTGATTTTTCTGTGTATCGTGCCGGGAAAATATGGTGATATGGATATGGAAATGACCCCTCTGATGCGGGAAAAATTTCCGGCCATGGAAAAACTGCTGCTGGCTGAGCTTAACCGGTTGAATGTCCATCTGGAGAAAGTTGCGCATGCATGAACTATATCTGGCCGAATCAATTTTGAATATTGTGCAGGAATATGCGGCCAAACAGCAGTTTAATAAAGTCAATTCCATTTTGTTGTCTTTTGGCCGTCTCTCCTGTGTCGAGCCGAAAGCATTGCAGTTTGCGTTTGAAGTCCAGGCCAAGGATTCGCCGGCCCAGGACGCTGTATTGCAGTTTAAAATTCTTCCGGCGGTTGTTCATTGTTTTTCCTGCGACCGGGATTTGGAATTGGATGTGTACGAAGGAATCTGCCCCCTTTGCAGGGGGGAAGAAGTTCTGCTTGTCGGGGGAACTCAAGAGCTGCAAATTTTAGAAATGGATGTGGATTAGGATTTTTTATGTGTATAGGCTTTCCGGGAAAAATAATTTCGGTTGATGAAGACAACTATGCGATCATCGATATCAGCGGTACGAAACGGGAAGTTTGTCTCGATATAGTGGATGAACCGGTTACGGTTGGCGATTATGTCATAACGCATGCCGGATTTGCCATTCACAAAATCGATGTTGAGCTGGCCCAGGAAAAGCTGGCCCTGTTAAAAGAACTGCTCGAAAATGAAATATATTGATGAGTATAGAGATCCTGTTTTGGTACAGGGACTGCTCGCGAAGATCAGGAAAACAGCCGACCGGATTGATCGGCCGGTAACAATTATGGAAATTTGCGGCAGCCACACCTACGCCATCGGCCGCTTCGGCATTCGAAAAATGCTGCCCGACAATATCAACCTGGTTTCCGGTCCGGGTTGTCCGGTCTGTGTAACTTCCGCCCGCGATGTCGATATTGCGCTGTATTTAGCCGCGCAGGAAAATGTTATTTTTGCCACCTTCGGCGATATGCTCCGGGTCCCCGGAGCAAGCGGCAACAGTTTGCAGAAGCAGAGAGCCGAAGGCTGCGACGTCCGTGTTGTTTCCTCTTCTGATGAATGCATTAGGCTGGCGCAAAATTCTCCCGAAAAAGAAATTATCATGATGGGCATCGGCTTCGAAACAACTACTCCTACTATTGCCGTCACCATCGAGCGGATGAAAAAAAAAGGAATTAAAAATTTCTCGGTGTTTTCCGCGCACAAGATTGTTCCTCCCGCTGTTCGGGCTTTAATTGCCGATCCCACGCTGAATATCGACGGTTTTTTGTGTCCGGGTCATGTGAGTACGATGATCGGCTCCAATGCTTATAAAATGATGCCCGAAGCCGGATGTGCGGCGGTAATTACGGGATTTGAGCCGGTGGACATTCTGGAAGGCATCTGGATGTTGCTGGAACAGATTGCCGCTGAAAAATTTGACGTTGCTCTTCAATACAGCCGCGGCGTGAGACCCGAGGGCAATATTCGGGCTATGGAATTAATCGAAGCAGTATTTAGAACGGAAACCGTGGAATGGCGCGGCATTGGTCCGATTCCGGCAAGTGGCCTTGTTTTGCGGGAGGATTATAACGCCTATGATGCGCTTTCCAAATTTACCATACCGGATATTCAATCGGTGGAGATTAAGGGCTGCGGCTGCGGAGATATATTAAGAGGGATAAAATCACCTCACCAGTGCCTTTTGTTCAGGAAAGTCTGTACACCAACGAATCCGATCGGCCCCTGCATGGTGTCGACGGAGGGTAGTTGTGCGACATACTATAAATATAATTGATGGCTTCGTAAAAAGCACACTTTGCCGTCATTGAGGAAGCGAAGCAATCTCGTCCTTTGTGGCGCATTGATATTATTAGATTGCTTCGTCACTCTGTTCCAATGACAAAGTAGTCTTCTTTTACGGAATCATCATTATTTAAGGGAGGGAGAGAAAAAGTGAAGGTAACAGTCGTAAAAAATGTGCTCGATGCCAATGATAGAATTGCCGCCGAAAACAGGGCGTTGTTTGATAAAAACAAAGTTTATGTCATTAATCTCATGAGCTCGCCGGGTGCGGGCAAAACGACTCTGGTGGAAAAAACGATCGGGGCTCTGAAAGACAAATATCGCATCGGCGTTATTGAAGGCGATATCCAGGATACGTATGACGCCGATCGCATTGCGCAACTGGGGATTCCCGTTGTGCAGATTAATACCGGCGGCGCCTGTCATATCGACGGCAACATGATCCGGGAATCTTTGCCTTCGTTTGACCTCAGTGCGATCGATTTGCTTATCTGCGAAAATGTCGGCAACCTTGTCTGCCCGGCCGAGTTCAAGATCGGTGAAAATACCAAAATTATGATTCTGAGCGCTCCGGAAGGCGCCGACAAACCGGCCAAGTATCCGTTGATGTTTCAGGAATCATCGGTAATGGTCATCAATAAGATTGACCTGTTTCCCTATGTTGATTTTGATGCAGCCAAGGCGAAGCGCGATGCACTGGCCATTAACAAGGATCTGCAAATATTTGAAGTATCGTGTAAAACCGGAGCCGGTCTGGAAGGCTGGATTAAGTGGCTTACGGATCGCATAGATGCCTTTAGAAAATAAAGAAGAGATCAAAAGGGTTCGCTGTCTTTTTTTCGGTATTGTTCAGGGTGTCGGTTTCCGGCCGTTTATTTACCGGCAGGCGGTTCAATACAGGTTAGGCGGTTTTGTGCAGAATCGTCCGGACGGCGTGCTGGTCGAAGTTGAAGGTGCTGCCTCCGCTATTGATTCTTTTATCCATGGGGTGCAAAACAATCTGCCGCCGCTGGCTTCCCTGACCGGCGTATCAGCGCTTGATATTGAAATAATGAGCGAGGACGTCTTTCGGATCATCCCCAGCGACAATAGCGGTGATGGAGACGTGCACATCGCTCCCGATGTCGCTGTCTGTCCGGAATGCCTCGCGGAATTTTCTAACCCGCATGATCGCCGCTACCGGTATCCGTTTATAAACTGCACCAACTGCGGCCCGCGGCTGACGATTATCAAAGCAATTCCCTATGACCGCGTTAATACATCCATGTCCTGTTTCCCCTTGTGCCCGCAATGTCAGTCTGAGTATGAAAATCCTGCCGACAGGCGTTTTCATGCCGAACCTGATGCTTGTCCCGTGTGCGGCCCTCAGCTAAAAATTCTCGATGAGGAAGGAATTCCGCTCAATACCTCTGATCCGATTACGGCTGCCGTGGGTTTGCTTAAAGAAGGCAAAGTTTTGGCCGTCAAAGGACTGGGCGGCTTTCATTTGAGCGTTGATGCAGGAAACAATGAAGCCGTGGCGCGGTTGCGTTCACGCAAATACAGGGAAGAAAAGCCCCTTGCTATCATGGTTTACGATGCTGCCGGAGCTCACCGGCTGGCGCAGATAAATGACGACGAAGAAAAATTATTGACATCTCCGCAGCGGCCGATTGTTTTGTTAAAAAAGAAAAACAACAATGTGATATCTGAAAGAGTGGCGCCGGGAGTTCCCCATTTCGGCTTAATGCTGCCCTATACACCACTGCATTATCTTCTTTTGGAAAGATATTTTGAGGCGCTCGTAATGACCAGCGCCAATCAGGTCGATGAGCCGATCTGTATCCGCAATCGCGAAGCCGTTGAACGACTAAAAGGAATCGCCGATTATTATCTCGTCCACAATCGCGACATTCTGGTGCGCTGCGACGATTCCATCGTTATGGTTGCAGGAGAAAGACAACAGATATTGCGGCGGTCGCGCGGTTTTGTTCCCCGGCCTATTGCGCTTGCCGAATCTTTTCCCGACGTTCTGGCTTTAGGCCCGCAGCTCAAAGCGACGCAATGCATCTTGAAGGGCAAGTTTGCTTTCTTAAGCCCTCATCTGGGCGATCTGGAGACACCGCAGGCCCGGGATTTTTTTTCCGAGAGCCTGACTTTGATGCAAAGGATTACCGAGACAAATCCCTCCGTCGTGGCCTGCGATTATCATCCGGCTTACTATTCGACAAAAGTTGCCGCCGAACTTGAATCGGTGGAAGTTATCCGCGTTCAGCATCATCATGCCCATATCGTCAGCTGTATGGCGGAAAACCGGATTTCCGGAGAGGTGATCGGTCTGGCGATGGACGGCACGGGCTTTGGTCTCGACGGCAATGCGTGGGGTGGCGAGTTCCTTGTGGCCGATGAGACTCAATTCCGGCGCGTGGGACATCTGCAATATTTTATTTTACCCGGCGGCGAAAAGGCCATCCGCGAACCCTGGCGCATCGCCGCCAGCCTGCTGAAGAACGCCTACGGTCAGTCGTGGCTGTCTGTAGCGGAAAAACTGGGGGTTGTCAGCGATAGCAAAAGCGGCGGGCTGCTCGACAAAATTATGGAAAAAAAAATCAACAGCCCGCTTACTTCGGGGTTGGGCAGGCTGTTTGACGGAGTCGCGGCGATGATGGGCTTGCGCCGCCAGGTAAGCTTTGAAGGACAGGCGGCGATGGAGCTGGAAGGACAAATAAACGAAACTTCCGCTGCATCTTTCCCTTTTGCCATAAAGCAGGATGATGAAGGTTGTTTTATCCTTGATGTATCGGAGACAATTCGATCTATAGTTGAGGAAATAATCGGTGGAACGGATAAAAGTAAAATTTCCTCTTCTTTTCATTGGACATTGGCTTGCGCTTTTGCTGCAATGGCCAATAAAATAAAAGGGGAAACCGGCATCGAACGTGTTGCTTTAAGCGGGGGCTGTTTTCAAAATCGAATTCTTCTGGAAAAAAGTGTGTTCGAACTGGAGAATGCCGGATTTTCAGTTTATTGCCACAAACAGGTTCCGGCCAACGACGGCGGCGTTGCCCTGGGGCAGGCCGTTGTCGCTGCGTCGATCATGAAAAATAGAAAGGTTTAAAAATGAAGTACGATAAAGTCTTACTGGAACACGGCAGCGGCGGGCTTTTGAGCAATGAATTGATCGCCAATACCTTTCTTCCCAACTTTAAAAATTCCTGCCTGGAAAGGCTGGAAGACAGTGCGGTGCTTTTCATGGGCAACCAGAAGTTTTGTTTCACGACTGATTCTTATGTCGTCAGCCCAATTTTCTTTCCCGGTGGAGATATTGGTTCACTGGCGGTGCACGGTACGGTAAACGACTTGGCTGTATGCGGTGGAAAGCCGCTGTTTATGAGTGCGGGATATATTCTGGAAGAGGGATTTCCTTTTGCATCGCTGGCCAAAATAGTTCAGTCCATGGCGGAAGCTGCCGGCAAAGCTGGTATAAAAATAGTAACCGGTGATACGAAGGTCGTCTCCCGGGGAGCGGTGGACGGCATTTTCATTAATACATCCGGCATCGGTCTTGTCGAATATGCAGCGCCTCTTTCAGTGAAAAGTATTCAGCCGGGCGATGCGGTAATCCTCAACGGCACAATCGGCGATCATGGCTCGGCCATCATGCAATCCAGAGAAAATATCGGGTTTGAGGCGGACATCATTTCCGATTCCGCCCCTCTCCATGGACTTATTGCGGAAATCCTGCAGGCAAGCCCGGAAATTCATTGTATGCGCGACGCCACCCGCGGAGGGCTGGGGGCGATTCTGGCGGAAATTGCCGCAAGCGCCGGTGTCCGCATCAACATCTCCGAACAGGATATTCCGGTTGGTGAGAATGTCCGCGGTATCTGTGAAATCCTGGGGCTTGACCCGCTTTTCCTGGCCAACGAAGGTAAAGTAGTCGTATTTTGCCCGGCGGCTGAAGCCGCCAAAGTTCTCGCGGTGATGAAAGAACATCTGTTCGGCAGGGATTCCGCCATCATCGGCAATGTTGAGGAAAGCAGCAAGGGACGCGTTGTTCTGAAAACTTCCATCGGCGGGGAAAGAGTGGTCGATTTGCCCACCGGCGAACTGGTTCCGCGCATCTGCTGAAATTCACGGCAAAACTTTTCCACAGTTATTCTAAAGATAATCTAATTTGAGCGGTGGGCCGTCAGGAAATATTAATTATTCTATCGTATTATCCGGAAATTGTTAATGATGGTTTCTGTTGTCTTCATAATTGCTTTTTTTGCGCCGCTGCTTTAAGATGACTCGTAGTTGGCGTGTCGACAATTTTGTTCATATAGATTATCTTAAATTTACTGAATCATCTCGGAAAGCCATGAATGAATATGTTTCTTTGATCCTGGGCGTCGTGTGCGCCGGAATCGGCGGCGAACTTTTTGTTCGCGGCACGGTCGGTCTTGGCCATTGGCTGCGCATTTCTCCGGGCATCATTGGCGCAACCATCGTCGCTTTTGCTACGTCGAGCCCGGAGTTGTCGGTTTCCGTAAATGCCGCCCTGGCGGGAACACCGCAAATCGGGCTTGGTAACGCCCTCGGCGGTAATGTTGTAAATGTTGTTCTGATCCTTGCCCTGGCCTTGGTGATATCCGGTATCCAGACTACCCGTGACAGCGTAAAGCGTGATTTTCCGGTGGCGTTACTGGTTCCTGTGGTCACGGGAGTTCTGCTCCTGGACGGCAAACTTTCCAGAATCGACGGTTTTCTGATGCTGGGGACGTTCATTGTCTGGCTTATTGCCGCCGTTATCGAGGCACGAAAACAACAAAGCGCTGCAGACGATGTTTTCGGGGAACATCGATGGGGATTGATTATTCTCTCCTGTATCTTTGGTCTTGCATTTCTGGTTCTTGCGGGAAATCTCATTGTGGCGGGGGCCGAAAAGCTTGCGATATCCTTCGGCGTAGATAACTTTGTTATCGGGGCGACCGTCGTAGCCGTTGGCACAACCGTGCCGGAACTGGCGACAACCGTGATTGCCCGCCTGAGAGGCCACGACGAATTAAGCCTGGGAACCATTCTCGGCAGCAACATCTTTAACGGTCTTTTTATCATTGCTGTGCTGGTCATAATCCAACCCGTAGCCGTTTCCTGGAACGAAGTGGCTATTTCGCTGGTTTTTGGTTTTGTGGCTTTGGTTTTCACATATCCGAACCGTTTCGGCTTCATCGAAAGAAGGCGGGGTGTTTTACTCCTGGTGCTTTATGCGGCTTACCTCACCGCCATCCTGCAACGGTAGGCAGCCTGAAAATATCGTCTGGAAATCATGGTGATGCGGCCGGCTCCGCCAACTCGCCGGCGGCATTGTCGACTTTTTGATTTCCGCAGCCGTTATAGTCTGTAAGGCGGTAAAGAGCGGGTTATGAAAACTTTAGTATGGCTTCCAGTTCTTCTACGGGATGCAGATGGATGGTTGATTGTATTAAAGAACCGCTTTTGGGATTAGATTCGATGACAAAGTCGTCGGAAACCTTTTTAGTGTTCGCCAGCCCCATGCCGGCGCCGAATCCCATCGAACGAATCCAGTCGCTGGCCGTTGAATAACCGGGCTGGAGGGCCAGATTGATGTCTTCGATTCCCGGTCCTTTGTCTCTGGCGGTTATAACAATATCTTTTTCATCAATTTCAAACGTGAGGATGCCGCCTTCGGAATGAATTGCGATATTGATTTCCAGTTCATAGGCGGCGACGGAAGCTTTCCGGATGGTCTGCCGCGGGGCGTTGATGTTTTTTAGAATTTTCTTCAATTCAAACGACGCACGGCCGGCGTTTTCAAAGTCGAATTTCTTGACGATAAATTCCCGTTTGATTCTGTTGAGCTGATCGGCGGGCTCGGCGTTGATCATTTTCTCCAGTTCAATGATTTCATTGTTTAATTCGCGCAGCAGCGCCAGCAGAATATCGCGGCTGGAAAGGATGCCGGAAAGGCGCTTGTCTTTATCGACCACCGGGAACCGATGGTAGGAGTACTTGTCAAAGAAGGGAATGGCGTAGGAAAGGGGCATATCATCTTCCAGGATGATGAGGGATTTCGCCATGTGCTTTTCCGCTAGATCATCAATGTAGGATTTGTCGAGGGCGGTAATAATATCCCGCAAACTGATCATGCCGACCAGCAGGTCGTCGTCGAGGATGGGCACAGCGGAGATGCCTTTCACCCGCATCATGTTTTGAATATGACGGAGAGAATCGGTCTTCCGGGCCGTAAATACCTGCTTTTTGGAGGCATCTTTTACCTTGAGGCGAAGGATGACTTCCTGGATGGTAGTGGGTGTTTCATTTCCGGGGAATGGTAACATAACAGATTACTTTTCTTCTTCATTAAAGAGTGGCGCCAGATGAAAGCACGTTTCGAAAATGGGGAATTCGGTACAGATGAGAGATATATCCAGCTTACGGGCGAGATCAAGCATGTCCTGGGGAACAGGTTTTCCGCCGGCGATCATGATGGCGTGGGCGCCGATCATGTCTGCTGTGCGCACTACCTGGACGGTGTTGAGGTTGCTGAGCAGGAGAATGTCCTCTTCATCCGTCGTCAGAATATCGCTCATCAAACTGGACGCTACAACCCATTTGACAAACTTTTTGTTTCCCTGATGCAGAAATTTTCCCTTCACACTGGAAGCAACTTCACTGATAAGAACTTCCGGACGCATCTTATTTCACACTTTCTATGTTTGACCAAGAATGTCAGCTGCGATGTTAGGAAAAAGAATAAACTCACGCTTCGATGCTTCTGCTCTCTAAAATAACGTTAAAGTGCTTATCATATATTTTTTTGCAGGTCAAATACAGATAGCAGGCAGGTGAAGAAAGCTGTCTGCTTATTGCTATGTTCTTGCTGTAAGTCGGGAAAATGTTAAATAATATAAAGGTAATAGATGATTGCGACATGCGATTCCAATTTTATATCCGACTCCGGCGCTAATCCTTTATTGCCGGAAAATAACCATGGAAAAAATCAACGCGCCCAGAATAAATCGATACCAGACAAAAGGCAGAAAAGTTTTTGTCCGGACGTAGCGCAGCAGAAAGCCGATGCTGGCGATGCCTGTGATGCAGGAGACCACCATGCCGATGATGAATTCGGTGGTAATCAGCGACGGATTGGAAATGACATGAGGTACCTTAATGACGGCGGCGCCGAAAATAATCGGCGCGGAAAGCAAAAACGAAAAGCGGGCGGCTCCATCCCGAGTCATACCCAGGAGCAGGGCTGCGGTCATTGTGATTCCGGAGCGCGAAACGCCGGGAATTATCGCCAGCGCCTGAGACAGGCCGATAAAAAAACTGGTCGGCAATGTTAGATGAGAAACATCCGTCTTTTTTTTCCCCCGCTGGTCGGCCCAGTACAGAATAACTCCCAGTAAAATAAGCATAAAAGCAATTAACAGCGGATTGCGAAACACTGTTTCGGCGTGTTCCTCCAGAATAAAACCAATGGCGGCGCCGGGTATAGTTGCTAAAACAAGATACCAGAACAACCTGCCGTCGGCGCTTTTTACATCGGTGAAGCCTTTGGAAAGTAATCGCAGCCAGTCCTGCCAGAAATAGAGCGCTACGGCGATCAGTGTGCCGAAATGCAGAGCAATATCAAATGTTAATCCCGGATCCTCCCATTTAAAAAACCAGGGAACCAGGACCAGGTGTGCTGAACTGGAGATGGGCAGAAATTCTCCCATGCCCTGAACTAAACCCATTATCGTTGCCTGTAAAACCGTCAATTTTTACCTCTGCTTATCTTTACGGAATAGTTGTAGGAAGCCGACCAATATCTTAATAATATAATATTGTCTAGATTCTTTTATCCCGCCGGAAAAAAATTGATAAATCCGAAAAAAACCTTGACTTGGATGTGTTATATTTAATATGTTCGTAACACCGTAATACCAATGTAATATTTATAACACAACAAATTGCAATAATATGAAGAGTTATGAAAGTCGAACTTTTTCCGCATATTTTCCCCGGGCTGCACTGGATCATACCAACCCGGCTTCGGGACAGAGAAAGGGGTGATAAAGCAATTAAATTCCGGTAGGTTAAATAGTGGGGCAGGGTACTAACCTTGGCCGGGATTCCCCTGCCCCGAAAGGGTAACTCCAGAACACAAATCACCCTTTGACGGCTTTCATAGCAGAAAGAGGGTGGAATGTAAACAAGAGGAGATCAGGTTATGTTCCGACGATTTTTGCTGTTGGTATCTTTGTTGATGATTGCTTCGACTGCCCTGGCGGAAGAAAACACGGCGAGTAGTGATGGAGCAAAAAATGTAACAAAATTTGATGAAATTGTAGTCACGGCGACGAGAACGACAAAAGAGGCGGCATCAGCGCCGGGAAATGTGAAGATAGTTACAAAAAAGGATATAAGAAAAAAAAATGTTCAGACCGTGGATGAAGCTTTGAACTATCTTCCCGGTGTTTTCGACCGGCGGGTTAATATGATGGATACATTGTCATCGGTGTCACTGGGCGGGATTCCCGGACAGAACCGGACGCTGATTCTCCAGGACGGCGTGCCTCTTAACAGCGCTTACACCGGGGATGTGAGCCTTACCGGTATGTCCACCGGAAATGTGGAGCAAATCGAGGTTGTCCAGGGTCCCTTTTCCAGCCTTTACGGCGGCTATGCCATGGGTGGAGTCGTTAACATTCTGACGAAAATGCCGGATAAGCGGGAGTTTACCGTGCAAAGCGGCTACGGAACCAGCTGGCACCGGGGGGAAAGCCTTGATGACCTGCAAAAATATTATTTATCCTACGGCGACAGACCGACGGACAAGTTAAGATTGTTCTTAAGTTACGGATATAAAAGCACCAATGGCTATGCCAAAGATATGGTCGTTGCTTCCGCGAAACCGACGGCGGGAATAACGGGCTGGGATTACACATCTACGAATCAGGGAGCAACCCGTTATCTGATCGGCGACAAAGGGGACAACACCTGGTGGGACGACAACCTGGATATCAAGGTGGAATATGATTTTTCCAGCGTTTCTAAATTAAGGGCCTCGGTGATGCGCACACGATACCGGTATAATTACGATGAACCTCATACCTATTTAAGAAATGCAGCGGGAAATCCCGTATATTCATATGGAAGCGTGAGGGAAAGTTCCTTCACGTCGGGATCAGGCATGACGGATACAATGCTCTACAGCATTAATTACGAAACGGAGATTGGCATGGCAAAAACAAAGTTTTCACTGGCGCTGAACGATCAGGCGGAAAACTGGTACACAACGCCCAATACAAGCTCTCCTTATGCAACCTTATCCGGGTTGAACGGTAAGGTCTCCAGCAGCCCTAACCAGAATTGCTATGCCGATCTTCAAACAACTTTGCCCCTGCTGGGCAGACATCTTTTAACCGTGGGCGCATCTTACAAGGCCGGGCGGTCCAATACGGAGGAGCATAACCTGACCTACTATAAAGATGAGGACTCCAAAACAGGATTGACCTATAATTCCGGTGGCAAAGACACGACTTATTCTATTTTTGTTCAGGATGAAATTTCGCTTTTCCCCAATTTGACAGCTTACATCGGATTCCGGGAGGACTGGTGGAAAACCTTTGACGGTTACGCCAATCAGTTTGGAACGGGCGCTTTTGCCAATACTTATGATTCCCGCAGCGATTCTTCTTTCAGTCCGAAGGCTTCACTGGTCTACAAGCCCTTTGAGGCGACAACACTGAGAGCATCCGCCGGACGGGCATTCCGGGCGCCGACGATGTATGAACTTTACCGGACATGGGTATCTTCAACAGGTGTCACCTATAACGGAAATCCCGATTTAACGCCGGAAAAGGTGACATCCTGGGATGCCGGGATAACGCAGGGACTGTGGAAGGGTGCCACATTATCGGCAACATATTTTGAAAATTATTTAAAGGACTTGATTTACCGCAAAACCGTTTCTTCAACGCAGTCCGATTACATCAATGCGGGCAAGGCGGAAAGTAAAGGAGTTATGCTGGAAATCGAGCAGCGCATCGGCAAAGAGTTGAGGCTTTTCGGTAACTTTACCTACACGGATGCCCGGATCAAGGAGAACAACGCCAAACCGACGACAGTGGACAAACGGTTGACTTATCAGCCGGAACGGATGCTGAACGCGGGCGCAGAGCTGGAACTCGGACCGTTTTTCGCTTCCCTGGTCGGCCGCTATGTCAGCAAACGCTTCACCGACGATGAAAACAAGGACATCGTCGATGGAGTGCCGGGTTCGTATGATTCCTTTGTCACCGCCGATGCAAAAATAGGTTACAAGATCGGCAAGCATGCGACGGCGTCTTTTTCCGTCAACAACATTGCCGACGAACGCCATTATGAATCATATGAATCGCCGGGTAGATTATGGCTGGCCGAGGTAGAACTGAAATTCTGATTGATGATGAATAAAATGGAAAAATGGATGACCGTGCTTGTTGCGGTCATCCTCCTGTTGACGGCATTGGTATCGGCAGCTTGCACCGAAACAATCACCTTTAAAGACAAGCTGGGACGGCGGGTCAATATCAGTCTGCCCGTCCGGCGCGCCGTTTTTTTCGAAACCTATGAATTGACCGCTGCGCTCGGCGTCTGGGACAGGGTGGCGGGGATCAGCCGGTACGCCTATACCAACGACTTGATGCTTGCCGTCAAGCCGGATATCGCCCGAACCATTCCTTCGGTCGGGAGCGGATTTGACGTCAACATTGAAGCTCTGCTGCGGTTGCGGCCCGACCTGGTAATTACGTGGGCATTCAATCCGGAAACGATCCGGTTTATGGAGGAGAAGGGCTTGAAGGTCGTCGCCCTTTACCCGGAAAGCATAGAGGAACTTTATGAGGTGATGCGGCTGCAAGGCAGGTTGTTTGGAAAAGAGAAAAAAGTGGAGCGCTGTATTGACCGGATGAACAGAATATTCACCCTCATCGGGGAGCGCTGCCGGAAGGTGCCGCCGCAGAAGCGAAAGAAAGTTATCTGGCTGGGGGGCAAGCAGACTTCCGTTTCCGGAGCTAAAGGCGTCAACAACGATCTGATCGGCCTTGCCGGCGGCATTAATCCGGCGGCCGTCCTGAAGGAACGCAGCCTCGATGTCTCCATGGAGCGGGTTGTGGCCTGGAATCCTGATGTAATCTTCATCTGGGGGGGAGCAAAGTACAATGCCGGCGATCTTCTGGGAAACTCCCAGTGGCGGCATGTGGCGGCGATTCGCAAAAAGCAGGTGTACAAGGCGCCGCAATGGGGCACCTGGTCGCCGCGGCTGGCTGTTGTCGCCCTGTGGATGGCCATGAAAACATATCCGGATGAATTCCGGGATGTGAATTTTTTTAAGACCGCCGATGACTTTTATCGCGCGGTCTACGGTATTTCTTACAGGAGCGTGAGCCGGATTGCAGACTGAACCGAAAATTAAAAAGATTCTTCCCTTGCTTATTCTGGTTTCGCCCCTGGTGCTGGGCTGGTTGGCGCTGTTTATCGGCGCGTATGGAATTGAACCGTTCGATATCCTGAGCTACCTGTTCGACGCGATTTTTAATCCCGTCGCCCTGGATAGCGGGGAGAAAGCTATCCTGTTTGATATCCGTTTGCCGCGGATCATTTTGGCCGGACTGGTTGGTATCGCGCTGGGCGGTTCGGGTGTTGCTTTGCAGGGAATTTTCCGCAATCCGCTGGTGGATCCCTTTATTCTCGGTGTTTCCGCGGGGGCTGCTTTCGGCTGTGCTTTATCCGTGGGCTTTTTCCCGCACCTGCCCGTGCAGATCGCCGCTTTTGTTTTCGGAATTTTGTCTGTCCTGTTGACATTTACCATTGCCCGGACGCAGGGAGAGGTGTCGCGCCTGCCTTTGATCCTTTCGGGGGTAATCATTTCGGCTTTCTTTACAGCTCTTGTTTCTATCGTAAAATTTCTGGTGGATCCCCAAAAGCTTCAGAGCATCGTTTTCTGGCTGATGGGAAGTTTCGCCCTGGCCGGTTGGCGCACAGTCGGCATTGCCGCCGTGGGGATTGCGCTGGGGCTTATCCCGATCATCCTGATGCGTTGGCGGCTGAATGTGATGAGTATGGGCGAGGAGGAAGCCAAAACCCTCGGTATCCGCGTGACGCGGGAGCGGATTATCTTTATTGCCGCATCCACTCTGATGGTCAGCGTCGCCGTTTCCGTAAGCGGCATTATCGGCTGGGTAGGACTGATGGCGCCGCATCTTGTCCGGATGATGACTGGACCGGATCACCGCAGCCTGGTTCCTCTCAGCATGGCGGGCGGAGCAGCTTTTATGATTTTTGCCGATACCGTGGCGCGCAGCCTCACCAATATTGATATTCCGGTAGGCATCATTACGGCCGTGATCGGCGCACCATTTTTTATTTACCTGATGAAGCAGGGCGGAAGCGAAAGCTGGGGGAGATAATTACAGACCATGCTGAACATTGAAAAGCTATATTTTAATCACTCTTCTGGAACTTCCCGTCGCAACGGGCAGGAGGATATTCTGAAAGGAGTCAGCTTTAAAATCCCCGCAGGCCGGATGACGACCGTCCTCGGTCCGAACGGCTCCGGCAAGACAACCCTGTTTAAGTGCATTTCCGGTTTGTGGCATCCTTATGAGGGAACGATCTTTTCTGGCGGGCGTGATGTTACGAAACTCCCGGCAGCCCTGCGGGCGCGACTGATTGCCGTTGTTCCCCAGGAACACGATCCTCCTTTCCCCTACACGGTTGCCGATATCGTGTTGATGGGGCGGGCCTCTCATGTTGCGCTCTTTTCTGCACCATCACAAACGGACATTCAGGCGGCGGATTGCGCCATGGAGCAGATAGGCATCAGTCATCTGCGCCGGCGTCCCTATACTAAAATCAGCGGCGGGGAACGCCAGCTTGTTCTCATTGCCCGGGCGCTGGCCCAGGAGACACCGATTCTGATTCTCGACGAGCCGACCTCTCACCTTGATTTCCGCAACCAGATTCTTATCTTAAGTAAAGTGCGGGATATTGTGCGGCAAAATGGTTTAACTATACTCATGACTCTCCACGATCCGAATCTGGCCATGCAGTTTTCCGACCATGTTGTGATGATTGCAGAAGGGACGGTTTTGGCGCAGGGACTTCCCGCCGAAGTGCTGACACCGGAAAATCTCCGGTTGATGTACGGCCTTGACGTGTCCGTCATCCATCACAATGGCATCAACATTATCTGCCCGGAGGCGGCATTATGATTGAAATAAAAAATCTTACCAAGAACTACGGCAGCGTCCGCGCTGTGGACAACCTTAACCTGACGATAGATAAAGGAGAAGTATTCGGCCTGCTCGGGCCCAATGGCGCGGGGAAAACAACAGCCATCAAGGTTTTGACAACTTTGACGAAGCCCGACGCCGGCCATTGTACAATCGAAGGTTTTGATGTTGTCCGGGAAAGCTACGAGATCAAAAAGCGCATCGGCGTAGTGCCGCAGGAAAATAACCTCGACCGGGACCTGACGGCCCGGGAAAATCTTGAGATTTACTCCATGCTCCACCACGTTGCCGACCGGAAAAGGAAAATCGAAGACTGCCTCAAGATGGTCAATCTGTGGGAAAGGCGCGACACTGTCGTATCCGGTTTTTCCGGAGGAATGCAGAGGCGGCTTCTTCTGGCGCGGGCCTTATTGTCGCAGCCGTCGGTGCTTTTTCTGGACGAGCCGTCAATTGGCCTGGACCCGCAGATCAGGCGGCAGATGTGGGATATGATCCGCAAAACGGGCATCTACGGCCAGACAGTTGTTTTGACCACCCATTATATTGAAGAGGCCGACGCTCTGTGCCGTCGTGTGGGTGTCCTGAGTCACGGAAAACTGATCGCTCTCGACACGCCGGGGAATCTGAAAAACAGCATCGGCGAATACGTCGTTGAGTTCATTGACACAGAGGGGAAGTTGCAGCAGCAAATCTGTCCAACCCGCGATGACGCCCACAAAATCGCCGCGGGTTACGCCGGTAACGTGACTGTACGGAAGACTAATCTGGAAGATGTTTTTATTCAATTGACGGGAGAACGCATCGAATGATCAACGCTGCCTGGTATCCGGTATTTTTGAAAGAAATGATCCATTTCCGCCGCAAGCTGTTTCGACTCGGGTATCTTTTTTCGACAATGCTTGTGCCGATTATTTACCTTATCGCCTTCGGCTTCGGTCTGGGACGCAGTGTCAAAATAGGGGAAGGGGATTATCTGGCGTTTCTAATTCCGGGACTGGCCGCTATGAGTTCCATGAACAATTCCTACAACTGGGTTGCGGGTGCCCTGGCTATCGACCGGATCTATTTCAAGACTTTTCAGATTTTCGTTCAGGCGCCTGTTAAACCGTCCGCCATCATGACCGGCGAGGTTCTGGCCGCCATGTTCAGAGGGCTTTTTGCTTCCTTATTGATTGTTGCTGTCGGGTTCGTCGCCAGTCCCGATTTTTTTCCCGGCCCGATATTTATCTTAACCTTGTTTTTAAACGGGTTTCTGTTTGCTAATCTTGGTGTTATCGTCGGGATGCGGGCCAAGTCGCACGAAGATACAGCCACCTATTCCAATTTTCTGATTATGCCTATGGCCTTCTTCAGCGGGACATTTTTCCCCGTCGACAAAATACCTTTTTTATTCCAGCCGGTGATCCAAATTCTACCCCTGACGCACACTAATATCCTGATTCGGAAGGCGGCCATGGATACGGAGGCCTGGGTATCTCTGGGCGTTCTTGTGGTCTATGCCATAGGCCTTTTTGTATATGGTTCCAGGTTGATAAGGAATTACAGCGAATGATAACAGGAAATAAAAAAATGAAATTATTCACCATCATGTGGTCGAGTTACCTGCCTCTGTTGAAGGAAACGGCTGAAAAACTGCATCTTGACCTGCTGTCTTATTCCGGCAAACAACTTAATTTGCATCCGGAAATGCTGGCCGCAGCAGAACGGGACATGAAGACGGCGGATCTGATTCTGTTGTACCGCACCAATGATGCCTTCTGGGAGGAAATAGAAAAGATTCTGGACGAAGTGCAGAGCCGCATTCCCGTTGTGGTTATCGGTTCTGATCCCGCGCATTGGGCAAAGTCCACGGTCAGCCCCGAGATTGTCGCCACAGTCTATAATTATATCCTCTTTAACGGCCGGGAAAATATTGACAATTTGCTGCGGTTTCTCCTGCATCATCTCGCCGGCATGCCGCTTCCGTTTAATAAACCGGAAGAAATTCCCTGGCAGGGCATTTATCATCCATGGACAGACAAGGCGTTTTCCTCCGCCGAAGCATACCTTGCGGACTATCTGCCGGGATTTTCCGCGAAGCCACTGGCGACGGTGGGCTTGCTCTATTCGCGTTCCAGCTGGGTCACACGCAATCTGGAGATCGAAAGACATTTCATCAGGATGCTGGAAGACCGGGGGCTTGCCGTTGTTCCTGTTTTCTTTTATTCCCTGAAGGACGAAAATCTAGGAAATTTAAGCGGCATAGAAGTAATCGAGAAGTATCTGATGAAAGACGGCAGGCCTCTTGTTGACGGCATTATCAAATTGACCTCTTTCTTCCTGGGAACCTCGCGGGGCAATGAAATAAAAGGAGCAACGGCTTCATCCGGCGCGGCGCTTCTGAAGCAGCTCAACATTCCCCTTATCAACCCCGTCATTTCCTATTACAAGGACCGGGAACAATGGCTGGCCGATCCGCAGGGGCTGGGAGCGCAGGTTGCCTGGAGCCTCGCCATGCCCGAGTTTGAGGGTGTCATTGAGCCGATGGTGGTCGGCGCGGTAAGCGGGCTCGGCACACCGGAGGAGGAACTTTACGAGCCGATTCGGGAAAGGATCGAGCGGCTGACGGAAAGAGCGGCGCACTGGATTTTACTGGCGCAGAAACCCAACCGGGATAAGAAGGTGGCTTTTATTCTTCATAACAATCCCTGCGCTTCGGTGGAGGCGACCGTTGGCGCGGGGGCTCATCTGGACACACTGGAAAGCGTCGTTGATATCCTGAAACGGATGCAGCGGGAAGGCTATGATGTTTGTCCACCGGAAAACGGCAAGGCGCTGATCAACGACATTATGCAGCGCAAAGCAGTTTCGGAATTCCGCTGGACCACAGTCGAGGAGATTGTAGAAAAAGGCGGAACGCTGGACCTTGTTGATGCGGAAACCTATCAATCCTGGTTTGCGGAGCTTCCGGAGCCGACGCGGCAAAGAATGAGCGGGGCCTGGGGGCAGCCTCCGGGGGAGGAAAAGGACGGAGTTCCGGCAGCCATGGTTTATGACGGCAGGATATTGATCACCGGTGTGCAATACGGGAATGCCGTCGTCTGTGTGCAGCCGAAAAGAGGCTGCGCCGGAGCGCGGTGCGACGGCCAGGTATGCAGGATCCTGCATGATCCTGATATTCCGCCGCCCCACCAGTATGTGGCGACCTACAAGTGGCTGTCCCGGAAATTCGGCGCGGATGCCGTTGTCCATGTGGGTACGCACGGGAACCTGGAGTTTCTGCCAGGCAAAGCGACCGGGCTTTCTTCCGGCTGCTTTCCCGATATCGGCATCGATGCCATGCCCCATCTCTACATTTATAATGCGGACAACCCCCCGGAGGGGACGATTGCCAAGAGGCGCAGCAATGCCGTTCTTATCGATCACATGCAGACGGTGATGGTTCAAGGTGAACTCTACGGTGATCTGGAGCAGGTGGAAAGACTCCTTGATGAATATGAAAGATACAAAGACCTGGAACCGGCCAGGGCGCACACCATTGCCCATCTGATTGAAGACAAAATCAGGGGGCTCAATCTTCTGGACGGCACCGAAGAGTCGCTGCACGACAATTTCCACCGGCGCCTCGGAGATATTCATGACAAACTCAGCCTGCTTAAAAATACATTCATCCCCAAGGGCATGCACATTTTCGGACGATTGCCGGAAGGCGACAAGCTTGCAGCCTTTGTGTATGCAATTACGCGGTTTGAAAAGACGCCCGATTCTCTGCGGGGTATTGTGGAAAGCGTCGCAGCGCGGGAAAGGAAGCTCGAAGGCGAACAACTGGATGCTTTGGTGGAAGAAGTTGCCCGGGAGATTTGCACCGGTTACGTTCAAGGCGGCGTTTCCTTGGAAAATTCTCTGGGCAGTCGATTTGCCCTGCGCCCCGGTGATGTCGCGGCGTTGGCAGACGTGGAAGTTAAAATCAATGATTTGGTGCGCAGCATCCGGGCCTCCGACGAAATCGGTTCGTTGCTCAACGGACTGAACGGCGGATACATTGAGCCGGGGCCTTCCGGGCTGATTACCCGCGGACGAAGCGATATCCTGCCGACAGGCCGCAACTTTTATTCTCTCGATCCGCTGAGAATACCGACGCCGGCGGCCTGGGAAATCGGGAAAATGCTGGCCCTCCAAACTCTGGAAAAGTATCGGGAGACGGAAGGCCGCTGGCCGGAAAATATCGCTTTTCACTGGCAATGCACCGACATCATGTGGTCCGACGGAGAAGGAATGGCCCAGATGATGTATCTGTTGGGAGTCCGGCCACTGTGGAAGAATAACGGCCGTCTGAGCGGTTTTGAAATTATGCCGCTGACGGAACTGAACAGGCCAAGAATCGATATCACAGTCCGGGTGTCCGGCATCACACGGGACAACTTTCCCGCATCTATTAGCCTGCTGGATGAAGCGGTGCAGGCGGTTGCCGCGCTCGATGAACCGCCGGAAATGAATTATGTCCGGCGGCACACGAGGGCAAAACTCGGTGGGAAAAACGATCCAACCGCGCAGGACATTCGCCGGGCCACTTACCGCATCTTTGCCAGCCAGCCGGGAACCTATCAGGCCGGCACCCAACTGGCTGTTTACGCTTCCGCCTGGAAGACCGAGCAGGATCTGGCCGACGTTTTCCTTTACTGGAACGGTTATGCCTACGGTAAGGATGCCGCAGGAGTCCCGGCTTATCAGGAGCTCAAAAAAAACCTGAAAACGGTGGATGCCTCTTTCAATAAAACAGTGACGGATGAATACGATCTGACTGGTTGCTGCTGCTATTTCGGAACGCACGGGGGCATGATCAACGCCGCCCGCGTAATATCCGGGAAAGATATTCAGAACTATTACGGCGATACGCGGGAGCCCGACAAAGTTTCCGTGCGGACGCTGACCGAGGAAATCAGGCGGGTCTCCCGAAGCAAAATACTCAATCCCCAATGGATCGACGGCATGAAGGAGCACGGTTATAAAGGCGCGGGCGAGATCAGCAAGCGCGTAGGGCGGTTGTATGGCTGGCAGGCGACGGCAAAGGCGGTAGACGATTCGGTCTTCGATGACGTTACCCGGACCTTCATGATGAATGAAGAAAACAAAAAGTTCTTTGAAGAGAACAATCCCTGGGCGCTGGAAGAAATCGCCCGCCGAATGCTCGAAGCGGCTCATCGCGGGCTGTGGAATCCCGCGTCGGACGTCAGGGAAGCCCTCCAGCAATTGTATGTCGAAATTGAGGGCTGGATCGAAGAGGCGATGGGAGACGTGAAAGGCGATTTCCAGGGCGGAGGCGTCGATATTGTTACGGCGGATGAAGTTGCGGGCTGGAAGAATAAAATGAAGGAGATTCTGGGATGATATTTCCGTTTACGGCTGTCGTGGGTCAGGAAGAGATGAAGACGGGGTTGATCATCAATGTCATTGATCCTTCCATCGGCGGTCTTTTAATCATGGGCGAAAAAGGAACAGCCAAGAGCACGGCGGTGCGGGCGCTGGCGGAGCTGCTGCCGGAAATGGTCACGGTGAAAGGCTGCCCGTTTAACTGCGATCCGGATGGTATTTTGTGCGGCGGCTGTAAGGATACTCTGAAAAACGAAGAACACCTGCACAGGGAAAGAAAGAAGATGCGGGTTGTGGAATTGCCTCTCGGTGTTACGGAAGACCGGCTGGTGGGCACCCTCGACATTGAACACGCCCTCAGAAAGGGAGAAAAACGCTTTGAACCCGGCATTCTGGCCGAAGCCAACAGAAACTTTCTTTATGTCGACGAAGTAAACCTGCTGGAAGATCATATCGTCGATCTTTTGCTCGATTCCGCCGCCATGGGCGTCAACACCGTTGAAAGGGAAGGCGTATCCTTTACCCATCCAGCAAAATTCATCCTAGTCGGCACAATGAATCCTGAAGAGGGTGATCTGCGGCCGCAGCTTCTGGATCGCTTTGGCCTGAGTGTTCATGTCGTTTCCATCGGGGATAAAGATAAAAGAATGGAAATTCTGCGCCGCAAGGCGGCGTTTGACGCCGATCCTGCTGTTTTTGCCGTGGGCTGGAGTGCAGAGCAAAAAAGCCTGGCCGAAAAAATTATTGCCGCCCAGAGAGGTCTCAATGATGTGCAGCTTTCCGATGAGGTGCTGGAAAATATAGTCTCTATCACTGCTGCGCTGAATCTGGACGGGCACCGCGCTGACATCGTGATGATGAAAGCCGCCCGGGCGCTGGCCGCTTTCCGGCAAAGTGAAGTTATTACGGGCTCCGACATCCGGGAAGCAGCTTATCTGTCCCTTCCCCACCGGATGAAACGGCTGCCGTTTGAAGCAATCGGCGGCGAAAATGAGAAACTTCAAGCTGCCCTGGCGGAGATGACGCCATGAACTTTCAGAATTTTATCGGACACGATGACGCCAAACTGGCCTTAATCCTGAATGCCCTGGATTCCCGCTGCGGCGGTGTTTTGTTCGTTGGTGAAAAAGGCAGCGGCAAGTCCACGCTGGCCCGTCTTTTTAAGAATATTCTTCCTCCGGCGACGCCCTTTGTTAATCTTCCCCTGCATGCAACCGAAGAGGCACTGCTGGGTGGCGTGGAAATGGAAGAGACAATTAAAAACGGCCGGAAAATTCTGCGCAGCGGTCTTTTGCAGCGCGCCTGCGACGGAGTGGTCTATATCGATGACGTTAATCTTCTTTCGCCGGAAATTCTTGCTTTGATTGTAAAGGCCCAGAGCAGCAGAAACTATTTTATCGGCAATGGAAATCATTCACGGCGGCCTTTGCAGAATTTCATGCTGCTGGCCAGTATGAATCCCGAAGAAGGATATCTTTCATCCCATTTTCTTGATCGCTTCGGCATGTGTGTTTTCTGGGAAGGAATTCGCGAACGGATGCAGAAGATGGCGATTATGAAAACGGCGATGTCGAGTGATCAGCGGCAAAATGATGATCAGGATCTGCGGGAGAGGATCTGCGGGGCCCGGATGATGCTGGAAAAAATCATTGTGCCCGTGGAAATAAGAAACACCATTGCTCAAAAGTGCATTGAGAACGCTGTTTGCGGCCATCGGGGCGATATCTTTTTGTTCTATGCCGCCCGCGCTTACGCCGCTTTGTGCAATGCTGCGGAAGTAACGGCGGAGCACGTGGACAAGGTTTTGCCCCTTGTCCTTTTGCACCGCAGGAGAATCTACAAACAGATGGAGGAAGATCGAGCAAACGACCAGCACCGGCATGACAAACCGGCCGACAGCAAGAATTCTCCGGAGCAGAACCGGGAAAAGGGCAAGGATTCTGCCACGGATTATGAAGATGAAAATGATAACGCGGGAAGCGGCGATTCCGGCCAAAGACGGCAGCAGTTTCGCGAATCCCGTTCTGCGGAGGAAATATTTAATGTGGGAGATGTCTTTAATATTCGGCGTCTGGCTTTCCGCAAGGACAGGATGAATCGGACATCTTCCGGAAGACGCACTAAAACCGGCTCTCTGGGAAAGCAGGGCCGGCAGATAAAGAGCATTATGAGGCCGAACAGCGATATTGCTATTGACGCCACCATCCGGGCCGCCGCTCCCTTTCAGATAGTGCGGGGCAGGAGTGAAATGCTGCTTATCGGTGATAATGATCTGCGGTTCAAACAAAGGGAAAAAAAGATGGGTCATCTGGCTGTCCTCGTTGTCGACGGCTCGGGCTCGATGGGTGCGAAAAAAAGAATGGTCGAGACCAAGGGCGCCGTACAGTCGCTGCTTCTGGATTGCTATCAGAAGAGGGACAAAGTTTCCCTCATTGTTTTCCGGAAAGACGCCGCCTGCGTTGTCCTGCCGCCGACGGCGAGTGTGGAAGCGGCCTCAAGGCGGCTGCAGGAGATCCCCGTAGGCGGGAAGACGCCTTTAACGGCGGGGCTGCTGGAAACCTACAAACTGGTGAAAAACGTGCTGCTGAAATCTCCTCAGACGAGATTTCTGGTGGTGCTGGTTACTGACGGGCGGGCCAACCAGAGCTTTTCCGGTGCTCCGGTGCGCGAAGAAATTGCGAAGATGGCCGGTCTGCTGGGCGAATTGCCGGTTACGGATTTTGTTGTCATTGATACGGAAGACAAGAAGTCTTTCCTGAAAGCCGATCTGGCCTGCGAAATATCCGGTCTGCTGGGCGCCGATTACTACCGGATAAATGATTTACAGGCAGTTCATCTGACGGAGATTATCCGCAATAAAAAAGCGGCATATACTTAATAATTTTCAATCCTGTTCTTAATTCCATTTCTAAATCAAGCGCTATCTTTGTTGGCGTCGTCGTCGGCTTCCGGGGCGTATGTATAATACGCCTCGTCGCCTCCTCCTAGCCGCCGCGATATCATCATTGATTTAGAAATGGAATAAGTCCTTAATAAAATGAGCTTTTTGTGATTTGTGCTTGACCTCTGTCGGGTGTCTTCTATATATGTTGTTCATTATTGGTATCTTAGAGGAATGATTATGTCTAAGCTGGTTCGTTTTGGTGTTTCTCTGGAAGAAGATCTGCTGCAAAGATTTGATGATCTGATCCATCGCCGGAAATATACCAACCGCTCGGAGTCGCTCCGGGACCTCATCCGGCAGGAACTCTTAAAGCAGGAATGGGAGGAAGGCGGAGACGTCGCGGGCGCCATTACCTTCATCTACGACCACCATACGAGAGAACTGCTGAACAAAATTACCGATATTCAGCATGACCACCAGGAGATCATCATTTCCAGTCAGCATGTTCATCTTGATCACCATAATTGTCTGGAAATTGTCGCCGTCAAAGGGCGGGTGAAAAAAGTCCTGGAACTGGCCGATTCCCTGAAGGCCATCAAAGGCGTCCAGCACTGTGCGCTCAGCATGACCGGCACTGCGAACAAGACGGCCAAATAGCCTTTTCTGAAGTTTCGTCTTGCCGGCAGTATTGAAAATCTGATAAAATAATAAAGTAAAAATAAATTCTTGTATCAATTGTTAGTTTTAACTTAACCATTATAACGGAAAGGAGAACTATCATGAAGGACGACAAGAAGTTAACAACAAGAGCTGGTGCTCCGGTAGTTGATAACCAGAACATTATGACCGCCGGTCCTCGCGGTCCAGCGCTTCTACAGGATGTCTGGTTTCTGGAGAAGCTGGCCCATTTTGACCGGGAGGTCATTCCCGAACGTCGTATGCATGCCAAAGGTTCCGGCGCTTATGGAACCTTCACTGTCACCTCTGACATCACAAAATACACCAAAGCGAAAATCTTTTCGCAGATCGGTAAAAAGACCGACTGCTTCCTGCGCTTTTCCACGGTTGCCGGCGAGCGTGGCGCAGCCGACGCCGAACGTGATATCCGCGGCTTTGCGATGAAGTTTTACACCGAGGAAGGCAACTGGGACCTTGTCGGCAACAATACGCCGGTATTCTTCCTGCGCGATACGCTCAAGTTTCCCGACCTTAACCACGCTGTAAAACGCGATCCCCGCCACAATATGCGCAGCGCCCTGAACAACTGGGATTTCTGGACGTCGCTGCCCGAGGCTCTCCATCAGGTCACCATTGTCATGAGCGACCGGGGTATACCCGCCAGCTACCGCCATATGCATGGCTTTGGCAGCCACACCTTCAGCTTCATCAACGCCCAGAACGAACGATATTGGGTCAAATTCCACTTGAAGACTCAGCAGGGCATTAAGAACCTGACCGATGCAGAGGCCGAGGCGGTTATAGGCAAAGACAGAGAAAGCCACCAGCGTGACCTTTACGAGAGTATTGAGAAGGGAGATTTCCCCCGCTGGACCTTCTACGTGCAGATCATGACGGAAGAACAGGCGAAAACCTTGCCGTACAATCCCTTTGATCTCAGTAAAGTCTGGTACCATAAGGATTATCCGTTGATCGAGGTGGGTGTTCTCGAACTGAACAAGAATCCCGAAAACTACTTTGCCGAGGTCGAGCAGTCGGCTTTCAATCCGGCTCATGTTGTTCCCGGAATCGGCTTTTCTCCGGACAAGATGCTCCAGGGGCGGCTCTTCTCCTACGGCGATGCGCAACGCTACCGCCTGGGAGTGAACCATCACCAGATTCCGGTCAATGCTCCCCGTTGTCCCTACCACAGTTATCACCGCGACGGGTCGATGCGGGTGGACGGTAATTACGGCAGCACCATCGGCTACGAACCCAACAGCTTTGGCGAATGGCAGGAGCAGCCGGAATATGCCGAACCGCCGCTGAAGCTGGATGGGGCTCCGGCAGACCACTGGAATTTCCGTGAAGACGATGCCGACTATTACACTCAGCCCGGCAAGCTCTTCCGGCTCATGAGCGCTGAACAAAAGAAGGCTCTCTTTGAAAATACGGCCCGCGCCATGGGAGATATAATGAAGGAAATCAAGATTCGTCACATCTGCAATTGTTATAGGGCCGATCCCGATTATGGAAAAGGCGTCGCCGATGCCCTGGGTATCGCGATGAGTGACGTTAACGTATAGAAAATTGTCAACCGTTAAAGGATTACAGCGGCGGCGCTTTTTGCCGGCGCTGTAATCCGGATTTTACTTTTGAGTATTACTCTTTTGTAATCCGTCTTATTGTCCTCCACATTTCCCTTTCCAGTTCGGTATTGTAGCCATACTTTTCCATATAGCCGTCCAGGTGTTCATACCTGCTGAATATCTTATCAATCGCTGTTAATTTGTCCCGCAGTTTGGCGTTTTCCGCCGAAAGCTCGGCGACTTTTTTTAATGCTTCTTCTGCAATTATCCTGATTGATTCCAGATCCTTTCCGGCTGCCTTTTCCTGAAGTTCCGCCGTGGCCGGAAGTTCCTTTTTCCCGTTTTCTTTAACCTCGGTCATTGGTTGCCTCTACAGATTAAATGTTTTTTTATTGAAAAAAGATCGTTTTTTTACAGCCGCTGACAGGTGCATTAATTCTGATCATTGCCTTGTCCGGAAAAAACTCATTTAATGTGCGCCTGGGCTGTCTTTAAAGCAATCTCTTTATTTTTCGTGAAAAAAGTCCACTCCCCTCCGGTAGCGTGGATGCCGGCCTTCTTATCCTGTCCCCGGCAGTAGTACCAGTGCCCGTAGCGCTCAACGATGGAAAAAGGATGATTTTCCGCGCAGAGAATTCCGCAGGGCCTGAACTCCTCGAAAAAAATCGTCTCCTCCGGCGGTTCATCATAAGACAACTCTTCGGGCAATGCGATTTGAGATACGTCAAAACCGTCCGCCTCTTTTTCATCCAGCCATTCTGATATTCTCATGTTTTGTCTCCTGCACCAGACGTTGTTGGCCTAAAGATACAAGCATTCCAGCAAATGTACAAGATAAAACGATGTTTACGTCTTGAGAAACAGCCGCCAGCCCGCCAGAATGGAGCCGGGGATTAAATCCAAAGCTCCGGAGGCCTCGGCGACAGGGGTAAAGCCGCAGGCGTCGCAGTTGATTGCGCCGCGGCTTTTCACATAGCAGCCTTTGGTGATTTTGCCGTCCGGATCGACGTTGATCAGGATATCATCATGGCAGCGCCATCTGTTATCAATCATGGCTTTGAGCCGGCCTGATGAATTGAGAACCGGGAAACCCCGCTTTTTCAGTTCGATCAATTTAGCAATAACGGCGCGGCGTTCTTCCGCAGCCAGGGCAAGGTCGTCTTCTCCCTGATTGTAAGGGTAGAAAAACTGGAAGGTCATTCCCTTTACCGTCGGTATGTTTTGTACAAAAACCGCCAGAGGCTCCACATCCCGCCAGTTGATGCGGTTCAACGTGCAATGGATAAAAACCCTGGGATGTTTGGCGGCTTGGAGATTTGAACAGACTCTTTCAAAGGAATCGCTCCGCAGTTTGTTGTGGGCTTCTTTCATGCCGTCGAGGCTGACCCAGAGGATGTCGGCGGGGACATCCAAAGGCAGCGTTCCGTTGGTTGTCACCGCGACGCGCAGGAAGTGCTGGCGGGCATAGAGCACCAGATCATGCAGGTGGTAAGGGCCGTCCCGCCATAAAAGTGGTTCACCGCCTTCAAAAACGATGAAGCGGGCTCCCATCCGGTGCAGAGATTCCATGGCCGCAACGGCTGTATTCCAGGACATCCGGCTGTTTTCGTCTTCTGCGCGCAGATGAAAAGGGCAGGCCCGGCAGGCAAGGTTACAGCGGTAGGTAATTTTAAAGCTCGCCAAGAGAGGAATCTTGCGTCCACAAATTTTTCGCTGAAAATAAAAGCTCGCGAGATCGAACGGCCATATACGATGCATAATCTTCATTTATAAAATATAGCCAACCATATTGTGTCCTGATCAGGATCAGTCCATTCCACTCGATGCCGCCGGTGTCGGGAAATAAGCAGGCAGTTCCCGGGGTGCAAAACAACCGGTTTTTCTTTTCCTTCAAAACTTAAGCCTGCGCTTCCCTGCAGAAGAATCACCCATTCGTTTTCGTCCTGATCATACCAAAACCCTTCCGGTGAACGATGACCGCGGGAAACTATTCTTTCCACCTGAAATTCGCTTCCCGCCAGTATTTCTTCAAATAATTCATCAGGCAATTCGGGCGGAATATTTCCGAAGATATTTTTTATGCTGATAGACATATTATATTTCAGTTTTCACTCTTAATATCTATTCCAGACAGATATTTGTTGTGCAATCTGGCCAGCAAAAGAAGCGCGACAATCGAACCTATCAAACACCAGAACATGTCGGTCTGCGTATCCCAGATGTAGCCCTGTGTTCCCAGAAAAGCCTCCGTGTCGGCGGGATTGGAAAGGGAGGCCAACCACTCGATGATCTCATAGAGTGCCGAAAAAGCAAGGGGCACAGTTATGGACATGAAGGTCAGCCATTTACCCGATTGGACAGGCGAAGTCCGGGTGATGATTTCACGGGCGTAAATGGCCGGACCAAATCCCTGCATGAAATGCCCGATTTTATCGTAATTGTTGCGTGTCCAGCCAAACCAGTCCTGCATCCAGAAGCCTAAAGGCACTTGGGAATAGGAATAATGGCCGCCCAGTATCAATATCAGGGCGTGGATAGCGATAAGAGTATAGGTTAGACTGGTCAGGGAAAATCTCCTGTAGGTAAGGAGTATTAAGGGCAGAACAATCATGACGGGCGCCGTTTCCAAAACCCAGGTAAGGCGCGTATCCTGTGGATGAATTCCCGACCATATCCAGAAAATACATACTATTAATAATAATGCGAGGTGATACTTATTGAACGGCATACACTGTTATATTTTTCGCCTGTCAATGACCCGGCTGGCTTTGCCTTCGGAACGCTGGATAGTCTTCGGTTCCACCAGCTTGACTTTAGCCGTGACCCCAAGATAGTCTTTCATATTGTCGGAAATGCGTTTTTCCAGTCTCTGCAATACTTTCACTTCATCGGCGTTGGCGAACAGACTTTCCGTCACTTCCACCTGCACTTCCAGGGTATCAAGGTTGCCGACTCGGTCAACAATAAGTTGGTAGTGTGGTTCCAGGCCCTCGATGGACACCAGGATGGCCTCGATCTGGGAGGGGAAGACATTGACGCCGCGGATGATAAGCATATCGTCGCTGCGTCCCATAACTCGGTCCATCCGGTAGGATGTCCGCCCGCAGCGGCAGGGTACGGTATGAAGACGAGAAATATCGCGGGTTCTGTAGCGGATTAGAGGAACGGCTTCTTTTGTCAGAGTCGTAAAGACCAGTTCGCCTGATTCGCCGGGAGGAAGAACTTCTCCCGTGTCCGGATTAATGGTTTCGACCAGAAAATGATCTTCAAAAATGTGCATGCCTTCCCGCGCTTCGCTGCATTCCATGGCGACGCCCGGCCCCATAATTTCGGAAAGGCCGTAAATATTCATAGCTTTAATATCAAAGGCTTTTTCGATCGTCTGACGCATTTCTTCACTCCAGGGTTCGGCGCCGAAAATACCGACGCGCAGCTTCAAAGAGCGCATGTCGATGCCCATGGCCTGTCCCTGTTCGGCCAGATTCATGGCGTAAGATGGAGTACAGCAGATCGCCGTCGGGCCAAAGTCCTGAAGTATCATGATCTGTCGTTTTGTGTTGCCGCCGGACATGGGAATAATGCTCGCTCCGAGCTTTTCCGCGCCGTAATGAACACCCAGGGCTCCCGTGAACAGACCATATCCGTAAGCATTATGAATGATGTCATTTTTGGTTAGATTGGCGGCGACAAGGCAGCGCGCGATGAGCTCCGCCCATGTGTCAATGTCCCGCTTTGTATAGCCGACGACTGTAGAGCGGCCTGTTGTTCCTGAAGATGCGTGCAGACGAACCACATTGCTCATGGGAACGGCGAATAATCCGAAGGGATAGTTATCCCGCAAATCCTGCTTGGTGACGAAGGGAAACCGTTTAAGATCATCGAGAGTCCTGAGATCATCAGGGGTTACTCCCGCTTTTTGGAATGATTTTTTATAAAAATCGACGCTGTTGTAAACCCGGTTGACAACTTGCTGCAGTCTCTTTAATTGCAATGCTTCCAGAGCTTCTCTGGGTAGTGTTTCATAGTCTTCATTGTAAATCATCTATGCCGTTCTCCTGGGAAAATTTTTTGTCCTATAACATAATCTTAAACGGCAGGGCAAGGAACAAACAAAAACAGGCAGAACTTATGAAGATTTCACCTGTGTTATTGCCTATTGACAAAGTTTCACAGATATATAAGACTACGCACGCTGAATAAGCTTTAATAATATAATGATGTTTACGACTAAATACTTAGAAAAAAAATTAAGGAGTATCTTTATGGTAACAGATCATCAACCTGCCAAATTCCGTGGCGCTTCGCGCTACGTGCTGGATGACGAATTGGCTAAAATTGTAAATATTTCGATGGCATTAGAAATGCCTCTATTGCTTAAAGGGGAACCGGGCACGGGTAAAACAATGCTGGCGCATGCCATTACGGAAAGTTTGCACATGCCGCTGATTGTCCTCAATGTTAAATCCAGTATGAAGCTGGTTGATGCGCTGTATCAATACGATACATTAACACGCCTCAATGACAGCCGTTTTGGCGATTCGAAACGCGACGTCAGCAACATCGAAGAATATCTCAAGATGGGCAAAATCGGTCAGGCCTTTGTTGCGGATAAAAAAGTTGTCCTTCTGATAGACGAGATTGACAAGGCGGATACGGATTTCCAGGACGATATGCTGGACATCCTCGACCAAATGCAATTTGATATTATCGAAACGGATAAGACAATTAAAGCCAAGAATCGACCGGTCATCATCATCACTTCCAACGCCAAGAAGGATTTATCCGATCCTTTCCTGGGCCGCTGCAATTTCCATCACATCGCCTTTCCCGATCACGACTTGATGCGCCGGATTATTGGAGTGCATTTTCCTGAATTGCATTCTGATTTGGCCACCGCGTGCCTGGATACCTTTTACCGGCTGCGGGAAGTCCGCGGCGTGGAGAAAAAGCCGGCCACCAGGGAGCTGATCAACTGGATTCGCGCCCTTCAGGCTGATCCGGATTTCCAATTGAAGAATCTGAAGGCGGGCAAGGTTCCTTTCCTGGGAGTGCTCTTCAAAAAGAGCAATGATTTTTATCTGGCTTCGCGCCAAGCAGGTTCCAAGTAATACAGGGTAATTATGTTTGTAAATTTTTTCTATAAACTGCGCGACAAAGGGATTCCCATATCTCCCAAGTCCTTCCTGATTCTACAAAAAGCACTGAGCATGGGGTTGATCCGGTCCGTAGAGGATTTTTATATTGGCGCCCGCACTGTACTGATTAAGAGCGAACGTTATTTCGATATTTATGATACGGTTTTTGCACAGGAATTTCGGGGCGTTGTTGAAGTTGATCCCACGGAGGAAGAAATCAATGAAGTGGCCAGAGCGCTGCTGGATGAATGGTTGAAAGATCCGGAAGAGGTGGCCAACGCGCTCGGTGTGCCGGAAGCAGCCTTAAAGAAAATGACGATTGAAGAATTGCTCGATTATTTCCGGGATCGCCTGAGAGAACAGACGGAAGCGCATCATGGCGGCAGCAAATGGATCGGAACCAAAGGGTTTTCACCTGTCGGCCATTCCGGTTTTCACCCCGGCGGCATGCGCATCGGGGGTACATCCCATAACAAATCGGCGGTAAAGGTCGCGCTGGAGCACCGCTATCGTGATTATTCGCAGGATGGGCCGATTACTTCATCGCAGATAGGCGAAGCGATGAAGCGGCTTAAACATTTGCAGCCATCCGGACCGCTGGATGTTGTGAATATCGATGATACCATTCGTCAGACCTTGAAAAATGCCGGTGAAATTGAGATCGTCTTTGACCGTCGCCTGGCGGACCGTCTGAAAGTGAAACTGATGATTGACAACGGCGGCTGGTCGATGGAACCGTTTGTAGAGCTGATCCAGGTTCTCTTTTATTATGCTACCGCCCAGTTCAAAGAACTGGAAATTTATTACTTTCACAACACCATCTATAATGATGTCTGGCGGGATCCTCAACGCCGAACACATCCGCATGCAGTGGCGGATTTTATGCGCAGCGATCCGGAAACGCGCCTGATTATTGTCGGCGACGCCTCGATGGCCCCTTCTGAACTTATGAATCGCAACGGGGCAATTTACTTTAACCAGAACAACGAACATCCCAGTATCGATTATTTGAAACTTCTGGCTAAAACATTCCGGCACACCGTCTGGCTGAATCCTTTAACGCAAAATACCTGGCAGTATGACTGGACGATTCAAAATATTCGGACAATATTCCCGATGTATGAACTTACTCTGGACGGACTGGAAAAGGCTGTTCAACATCTGATGTCCCGCAATTAATATCGGTTCCGGGCCGCGCTTGCAGCCGGTAAAGCATCCCGCGAGCTCAGCCCGGTATTACCTTCCTTGATTGCCGTTGCCGTTTGGTGACTGGTTCGGCATTTCCGCCGTCTTTTTCCTGGCGGGGGGAACACAAGCCGTCTTCAAGCATTTTCCGGCTTCAAACTGGGCGGCTCCTTCACCTTCTTTGATATCGAACACTTTGGAATAATACTCTTTAGCTTTTTTCCTTTCCCCGCGGGCATCACTTATCATTCCCAGCCGCAGATATGCCCATGAGCGCACCCGGGCATTGTACGGAGTTGTATCCTGAAGTGCCTTTTGTAAAAAAAGCTGGGCCTTGGAATATTCGCCCTGATTAAAATATATTCTTCCCATCAACAGGTCATAACGCGGTTGCAGCTGCGGAACGAAGGGAATGGCGCCGGCAGCAATATTTTTTTCAATTTCCCGGGCGATATGAACAGCGTCATCGAATCGATGGAGATCGGAAAGGGCATTGGCCAGAGCAAAGGAAAAATTGTAATTTCCGGGGAAATTTTCTCTTAATTTTTGTATTATGGGCAGGGCCCGCGCCGGCTGCTTTTCAAAATTCAGATAATTGGCAGAAAGTTCCGACTGGGCCAGTTCTTTGAGCAGATCGCCTTTTTGAGCCGCCAGCTCCAATTCCTGCAACCCTTTTCGCCTGTCTCCGGAAGTAACAGCCATTGATGAGAGAAAACGGGTAACGCGGGGAAGATGATCAATATGATAGCGAAATGAGCCTGTCAGAAAATAAATATCGTAATTCTGCGGATCGTTTTCTTTGGCTTTTTCCAGATATTCCCAGATGGTGGAGGCTTCACGGCCCATGCGGAAATATTGTCTGCGCTGGCTGGCAAATTTAAATCTGACCATTCCGGCCATCGCCATCGCCAGATAAGCCCTGCCGTCTTTGGGATTTTTCCCGATTTGTTTTTTACCCCGGACGACAGTTTCGTCAACATAGCGCTGCAGTAAAACTTCCTTTCTCTCCCGCACATTATCATCAAAGCTCATTTCGTAGGCAAACAGGTTGATTATTGCCAGGAAGGCGTACCCGGCCGGGTTTTCGATGTCCGACTCCACGGCCTTTTGCAGACAAGAATTCGCCCCGGAAAACTCCATGTTAAAAGCTTTTTTAATTCCCTGCCGGAGATAAGACTGAAATTGATGGTTGTTATTTTGAGGGGACGCTGCGGCAGCACCGGAAGGCAAAAATAGAGAAATTGCACAAAGGGCGAAAATAAAAATGTTTACACGGCTTTTTTTCATGTGTTCAGCTCAAATAGAAAAATAAATTTCTCCGAAATCAGCGGGCAGATGAAAATTTAATTCATGAACTGGAGACCATGATCCCCAATGCGGGCGGGAAGTTTCATTGCCGCATTTGTAGAAATTAGCGCGCCAGACCTGGCCGCATACATCCACGGGTATTGAGACATATTTACCCAGGACGGAAAAAGGAATCTCAAATCCCAGGAACCAGTTGATCGGACGGGTGATTTCCGGCTCTACCGTCCGGGGCAGGCTGGAATAACGTTTGATTTCCTGATTGTCTTCGGGGCTCAGCGGGATAAATTTACTGATCCTGCCGTCAACGCGGGTCGGGTCGGTAACGTAGGAAGCCAGCAGTGTCCCGCCGCAATTGAATTCGAAATTGAAATAAGCGCCCGTTCCTTGAGGTTGCACGAAAAATTCGACGCAGCTGTCTTTATATACTTCCGATTGGAATTCTGTATGGATGCAGCGCACATACTGATCATTTACTTGAAAAATTCCGTAAATTCTTCTGCGGTCATAAAGCAGTTTACAGAATGTTGCCGGTCGATGCGCACTGCTTTCCCTCCGGAAGGAGGAAACTTCCAGCGCCGGTACAGTCTTCCAGACTTCACCGTTCCACGGACTGTTTATTTCTGGCGGCTGTGCGGCCAACTTGACATTGTATTTTTTAATGTCCATGAGATTTTTACAACTTCCTTTTTTTGTCATTCCGGGCATGACCCGGAATCCGTGCACTGTCCCCGTGAAGGCGGGGAACCAATCCGTTTATTACCGGAACTCCGCGTTTGCGGGAATGACAAATTTATTGGGCTTATTTGGTTGTGAAAATACCATAACAAGTTGAATAGATTTTAATTCAGATACCCCTAATAACATGCTCGTGTCAAGCCGTTGCATCGTCTGGTTGTAAAAAGTAGTTGTATCAAAGAAATAAAATGAGTAAACGGAACTTAATCCTTCTTTTTTTGTTAGTGTGCGCGGAGACAAGTTGATGAGAATTTCTGCTGAAATATTGCTCAATGGAGAGAAACCGATCATACCGTCTGATTATCGCCGAAATGTTTTATCTCTTATCAACGAAGCAATAAATGCCACTCCAGGGGGCGCGGAGATCTACAAAAAATATTGCCTTCAGCAAACAGGGGAGATCAAACCGTTTAATTTCTCGGTCAGCTTTAACGCGGACGAAATACAAAATGTAAAAGGAATTATCCGCCTTGCGGAGCCCTGGATTAAAATTTGCTTTTCCGCGAGTGATCCTGTTTTTCTGAGGCAGGTCTATGATGGTTTTGTCCAGTTACCGAAGGAATATCCTCTTTTCCCGGAGTTAAAAGCAAAAACAGGACCTTTCTATTGTCCAGAATGCCGCCTCCTCCGCTGCACCGGCTGCAAGGTAAAAGTTACACTCGGTCAGGTCAATCTTGAACCTCACGAATTAAAAGGGGAATTGAATTAAAAGGGGAATTAAAAGGGGACGGTTCTCTTTTTTAATAAAGAGAACCGTCCCCTTTTATGCTTTTCGACTGCAACTTTTAATCTCGATCTCGGCCGTGCTTCCAACCCTTGCCTCGATCGGGACCTTTCCCCCTGTATCTGGTTTCTTTCGGGTAGCGATCCTTGGGGAGATCGATCCAGGGGCCGCCCTTTTTCTGAGAATAATACCACCTGTTGTCGGTGTAATAATAATTATAACCGTTATGGAAATAGTATGGAGTATCCAGTTCCACAATCACCGGAAGTGGAGGCGCAATCGCAACAGTCGCGCCGTGGTGCCCCGCCGTCATAACACAAGCCGCGCAAAGCAAAGATGCAAATATCACTGTAAGAAATAGTTTTTTCATTACATCCTCCATGTTTTTTAGTTTATTGTTACGAACGATTGCATTTAAATATAAGACAAATAAATTTGTGTGTCAATCAAATAGGCAGCGACGAAATAAACTATAATTAGCCGCTTATTACGGAAGAGACGTATCCTGAAGCACCTGGTCTTGATAAGGAAAGATAAGAGGTAGTTTTATTCATAATACAACAGAACCGTCCTATATTTTATTACAACCAGGTACACTACTCGTTTTCGGTCGCAGTTGCGGGATTCCGGCGCCAGTATATCAAATCAAGGTGGACGCGATTGATACCTTTCTTCTTCGCAACTTCAGATGCAAAATCGTGATATTGCCGACTTGTTTTGTCATCTAATCCAATAACTGTTTTCCAGCGGGGTAAGCCCTTTCCCCCTAATCTCTGAACGAAGCCCATTAGCTATATGACTATCCAAAGGTAGTTCAAACCAAGGCTCTATGCTACTTAGGTCGTATGTTACACAAAGAAACCTGTTATAAATAACACCGCGCAGAAAAATATTCAGAAATTTCCTCGCTGCACCCCAGTGCCGAGCACCTTCAGGCAATTCTCGAAGCAACATCTACGTTTCTTTGTTCAGTAGTTCAAAGAATTCATCTTCCGTTTGTTTCTTCAGGGTACCGAGGTCGATCATCGCCAAGTAGTTACGCGCCGCAAAGACAGTACCCCTTGGTACCATCCCTCTTGCTGTTGATGGTCCTATCGATGTATTTGCTACACGCCTGTGTAACGCCTTGAAGAATTCCTCTCTCATCCGTTTATATCCTGCTAATGCGACACGCGCCCGGCTGGAAATGGAACGCAATGGTATTGCCAGATCAAGTTGATGTGGTTGTTAAACAATTATTTCTCTTGTTTTGATTTCAAATTCCTGCTCAAGAAACGAGATAGTTTCACCTTTTCCTTTTACGTAATAGAATTCCTCATAGTTACGGGTTCAATGTAAACGTATACGTAATAGTCACTCATTCGTGCCTCTTGCCCATGAGTATTTTTGTGGCTCTTCAGACTTTTTAGTACAATAAAACAGGTATAAGTACCTGTAAAATTATTACAATTGCTCTTTGAAAATTGACACGTTTTCAGATCTCGGATAGAGAAGCCGGATGAAGACGAAAAAAACAATGC